>Ga0116227_10002368_pt1 | contig 43000 bp, 38 predicted proteins | sample S1TSphgellanicum_FD_89693 | JGI IMG/M metagenome (GOLD analysis project Ga0116227, IMG submission 89693) | Host-associated microbial communities from peat moss isolated from Minnesota, USA - S1T2_Fb - Sphagnum magellanicum MG | ecosystem: Host-associated > Plants > Peat moss > Unclassified... | reverse complement strand
GGCTTCTCGAAGTCTAATTGATCTGTTTATTCCTTTCCTACATGCGGAGAAAGAAGAAGTAATGCATGGATTAGGAAATAAGAATGAATCTAATACGCTCCATTTTTCCTCCTCACCATCGGAAAATAAGATGGAAAAGGAAATGACTTTTAAACATATATTTATCGAGGCCTTTTCTTGGTCAAAGAAAAAAAAATCTTTTTTTTTTCGACCTCTTATTTTTGTTTTCTTCCTTGCCTGATAAAGCTCAAAGAAAAAAATACGTTTTCTTCTCTGCCCTTTATTCTCTGAAGGCAAAAAAAAAAGCTGCCACTTTAGGCCCTTTCGGTAGTTTTCTTACTCTCCCTAGGATAATTTTAGCTAGGGCAAAGCCCGCTTTCTTTGCTTTGCAAAGCAAAGACTTCAGAGGAGATAATACGTTCTTTCAAAGTGAAAGCCAAAGATGGAAAACGTATAGCATTTTCTGGGCGCAGAAAATCGAACGCAAAGTGCTTTCTTGGCTTAAAAAGAAAAAACGATTTTTTTGTTGCGCATAAAAATTAAAAAAAAAATATTTTTTTCTTTTTTGAACCTGAACATAGCAAAGAAAGACCAAAGGTTGAAGTGGACAAAGTAGATTATGTTATTTTCCTTAAGGTTCATGCAAATGCCTTCTATAATGGTATCATAAGAAGAAATCTTATCCTTTTCCACCTCCACACATTGCAATTATTGATCAATTTGACTACATGTCAACTACATTTGACCATTTTAGGTTTGCAAGCCGTTTGTTGCATTAATTAATAGTCAATATTATTCATAGTTGTTATGTTCATTATGTTGTTCATTTATGAGTATAATTTGGACCTTATTTAATTATTTAATAATTTCAAATTATTGATGTGAAAATTGAACTAATCTTTAATTTTATTTACACAATGCATTATAATGGGTTAGTGATTTTATTGACATTTCTTTAACTACCAACATGGTACATGAGTTGAATTATCAACTTTTAACACATCAAACCATCACTTAGGAGTTACATTTACATGTTGTTTTAGAATTTGTAATTGAAAAAGTTGGGAAGTAGGGGATTAATGGGCACATAGAAAATCCCATTAACATTTGCGTTTTTTACTCTTTTCGTGACCCAAATTGGAAGCTTTGTCTTCACTTTTACAATGCAAAGCATATTTAGCAACAATGGCCTTGTGCTCATTATCAATGTGTTTCTTCATGGAGGTGATGCCACACCTTGGATTGTAGGTGAGAAGGCCCTTGTTTTCACAAGTGGTGTTGATTGAACTTTGAACTTGTTCAGTGATGTGGCAAATAATGCATTTCATGGTTTGTGGTGCCCCTAACAAAACTTTTTCAAGAGGGTTGTTTTGGACAAAAAAGCCCACGCTAAGGTATTGTGATGGTTTGTGAACCAAAACTTTTTGTTTGCCTATAACTGTTGTAGTTGCATTCTCCAACTTGCTTCTTCCTCAATAGATAGAACTTCCATTCAAATCTTTAAAGTTTGAAATGTGGACTCTTTTATAAGTCTTGTGTCTAACCCGTCAACATCCCAACATTCATTAGTTGTGATGAACTCCCCTATAGGATCCTTTTCACTATGTACCCAAACTTGATTTGCAAACATTACTCCTAAAAACTAAAACCTAAAAAACCCATGCACAAATCTTGAAACCGGTTGATGACTTACAATTCAAGCACCATCATTGCCAACATCACTAAGGCAGTGAGTGAGCACCACAACATTGACACCAACCACCATATGATCATAATGATGCACACACAAATTGACATTTTGGGATAATATTGAATTCAAGAATGAAGAGTGAAAAATATTGTGAATGGTAGTAGTTAACAATGTTTGTTTTTTACTTTTCCACCTTAGATATTCCTATTAAGCTTATGGAATAAGGAACCATGCACATTGAGGCACTTAATGAACTTACCTATTTTCTATAACATTAAATTTCTAAGTTTGATTTTTACACCATGCCACCCACATTGAAGAACCACCTTTAGCTATAATGTAACAACTTCCCACCATGTTGAAGAACAACATAACTTACAATTTACAACTCACACCTTACACCTTAGAAAAGTTGATACTCATACCTTGCCATCGATGTTCATACATATTTGTGTATGAATATAAATCAAGGTACCTAAAATGTTGTTACTAGTCGGATTTGGTATGACCCGAGGTATCCAATTTTCACATGCCATGTCAATATGATCTCAACTATAATATGATAAGTAAACCATACTTTATTGGTCAAGTATTTTCATACTCATATTGATATTCGGGTTGAAATTTGAGTGCAACTTATATACCAATCCAACATTGGTTAATACCCACATATTTTGGTTTGGGACCACTTTCAAAATAAGAAGATCATTGCCATATCCACAAAAGGTGCAAGAGGCAACAATAGAATTACAATTAGGTTCAAAGGGTGATTTAAGGCATATGTTGACACCCCTAGAAAGTTAAAAAATTTGGAGAGATATCAAGAATCAACAAATTATCCACAATCCCTTTTACATAAGAGAATTTGGGAAAACAAAGGACAAAAAATTGACTAGATTTGAAAGAATGGTTGCTATGATCTTTGTATAATCAAATTGAGAAATTAAAAATGTATGCATGAAAAGGGGAGAAATTTGGTCTAGGGTACAAGGTTTTTTTTTTCAATTTTGTGATGTAGTTGAAATGGCAACCATCCATAAGATGATTTAACTAGATTTGGCTATACATTAAATATGAAAGTAGAAAAAAAATAGGATCCTTCTATATTCTTGGCTACCTATCCTAAAAGGTTGGCAATTTAGATTTTTTTTTTTTCAAAATCTGGCAAATTTGGGCCATTTTTTTCATGGGCCATCCTTTGAATAGGTCAAAATCATATTTTTCAAGTCGAAATTTGGCAAAATTTCGTCAATCAAAAGAAACTACTAGGGTAAGGACTGAGAATTGGCATGGTGGGAGTTGAACATAGGAACCAAATTCCCAACCTTATTTGATGAGGTCCTTAGTTGGTGTAATAAGACACAAAGGGCCCATGGAGAAGGCCTATTTGACAATGGTTGTTTTTTTGGTGAAGTGGTGACATAGATGAAAGATGCTTCATGTGTGCAACCCCATGTACATTAAATTTGTTGCAAGTTAGATGCATAGGAAAAAGAAAACATCATTTACAAAATTTAGAGCAATTCCAAAGTAAGTTTGAAGTTGAAAAACAAGGTCCATGGAGCAAAGTAAAAACAAAAAAATCTCACATTGATTTTGATTCTAAACATCTAGGGCCTATAAATTCAAAGGTGATGGTTCTTGAGAGCCAATTATAAAAAAATTGGGAATTATTTTTTGAAATTTTTCCTTTCATTAATTAAAATGAAGCCAACATTCATGTGATTTGGGGTGGGTGGGTTTTAGTGGTACCCCCCAAGTATGCTTTCACCAAATGGTAGTGGGGAACCCATTTTGAAAATATGGCAAAAAATTCTAAACATATTTAGACATTCCAAAAATTGATTTTTGCCTAATGTCCCTTTAACGACGAGCAACAATGATTCTTGAGAGGTTGCAATAATTTGAATAAGTCATGAAATTCAAAGAGGACTTAAGCTCACCTTGCATGTGTCCGTAATATAACACAATGATCAATTGCCATTCCAATTTGACCTTGTGTGTAATACCAAAAAACATCCCACATGGATCATAGTTTAAATAGCAAAGGGAAAATTGTCCTACATTGAACTTGCAACAATTTGAAAATGTTGATCCAAAAATGGGTAGTCAATAATTAAAAGGGCCAAAAAATCCAGAGAACTCACACTTGACTTATTTTTTAGTTGGCATTGTCACTAAAGGCCAATAACACATGCAAGAAGCTAAGATCCCAACATGGTATAAACATTGTGAAAACAACCCTTCACAAAATACAAATCCATTTTTATTTTCTAGAGTTGTAGTTTAATTGCAACCATGTAATATTAGGTGACTAGAGGCCAAGTTCTTGTAAAAGCTTGCTCACCCATCATTCATAAAATTCCATGCAACTTGCGCAAGTGTATTTGTAGCCACTTGAAACTTCCTAATGGCTACCACTAATGGCTTGTAGGGATGTTGAATGTTAATATCAAAATCCAATGTGGTGAACACCAACTTTTTTCCCAATAACATCTTCTCCTTTTCTACTTCGTAGACATCTTGAACATCCACACACACCATAGTCATCATCAATACCCAAAGTTATAGTCGACCTTAGTAATAGAAAAATGCAAACCACATATTCAAACCTTATGCTTGGCCATGGCTTTCCAAAATCCCTAATTAGCGATTGGCCATTGTAGAAGTTCATTAATGCTTTGTCTCTAATAGAGAACAATGTACGCCATGTTCAAGAAATCCATAAGGACAATGCATGCTTTATTTTATTGATTGGGATGAGACGAGAATGCAACAAAAGCCACAAATGTTGCAAGCAAAAATAGATTAGTGGTTGTTTCATATTGCGGTTTCACCATTTTTCCTACATCAATAGCTCTAACCATGCATGCTATATCTATTATAGCAACAACTCTTCTTGCCACCATCTCATTACTATTGTTGCTCTCAAATCCCCATTCCCAAACCTTAAAACACATTTATCCTTGAAAATTTGCCAACGATGAAAACTCCAACATAACAGAAAGGTTTATAAATATCTTCATTAACCTTATCTAATATGATTTGATAGGTTTGTGAGAATTTTTGGAAGACCAATGGAATTGCTATAAAGAGACCATTTTTTTCAATTCTCAGTAGAATAGGGTTCTATGTAGGCCTGCAAATTTATTTTTTCAGATCAATGAGATTATTTAATTTGGTGGTTTTTTAAAAAACATATATATCTTGAGTAAAGTAACAATCAAAATGTGTATTTATTTACAAGTAGGGTTCTAGTAAAATACTTGTGCACTTTATTTTAAAGATTTCATTTGAGATCTTAAATAAGGATAGAGTGACATTTCCAGACCAATGGGGTTACTGAATTTGATACTTTGATTTAAATTTTTTTTAATCTTGGATAAAGTAGCAGTCCAATGTGTAATTATTATTTACTTTTTTCTTTTGTACAACACCCACCAATTCAGGTCTTAAAATCTCATTTGAGATCTCAATTTGAGGACAGGGCGACGTGACCACACGAGCGTCCAGTATTTCTGGAAGGCGCTCAAGGCCTTCTCCTCAAAGAATCAGTAGAATTTTGCTTTTATAAATGGACAGCTGTTATGCATTTGAGAGGAGAGGAGCCACATTAAGGTTTCTCATTGTGAGGAACCTCTAGCATACAGTGCCATCTTCTTCAAAAAAATTTACTAAAGGGTAAGAGCATCTCCATAAGTGCTCAGTATGCGACCCTGTCAAAATATTTTTCACATCGAAGTTCAGTTATATACTCTTTTGCAACCCCACCCGTAAAACTGGGTGGGGGACCACTAATAGCAAACCACCTGGACAAATCATTATGATGGGCCAATCAGAAACACTGAGTAGTAGCAGTTAGATCATATTATTACATCTTTTCGGCAGGTGCACAGCGCTGCTGTACTTTTTACCAGCCACGACAATGTGCACAATTATGCCCAAAAACTATTTTCCTGAGCCAAACTGTTATAAGTTGGATTTTCTTCATCCAATTTCCCTGTGCAGGATCACACACCAAGCACCAGCACTGCTGGAGATGCTCTAATACCTTTCTCGGCCTTTTGGCTAAGGTCAAGTGTAGTATCTGTAGGTGCTGTAAGGCAACTTCAACACTCTGCCAGTTCTTTACCTCTAGGAGGTGGTCCTAGCTTGAGAACCTTCTGAGATTTGGGGTACCTTTCCTGAGGTTGTCATTAGGAGAGTGCAAGATACTGAAATTCTCAGAGTGTTCTCAAGATAGCTCCTTCTCTTAAAAACCTGTCAGATTATGATGACACCCTGGCTGGGACCTTATAAAACATCATTGAAGGTCCTATACAGCCTAGCAGGGGCCTTGCCCTATAAAGCCTGCGCTATAAAGCCTGTCCTTGGTATATGATAAGCAAAATCTGACAAGCCAGCATTTGATCCTCATGGATTCACGAACTTGATATCACCTGCTATTCCTGAGGAGTCTTTGAGAATATTATGAGAGGCACCCTTCTATCTCTTCAACTTGGCCACAAGAAGGTTATCATTGACAAACAGCAGAATGGGTTTAGTTTACACCAGAGCCTGACCACTTTGACAATTAGATTGGAAGTAGAATTGGCAGCATTCTTGAAGGAAGACAGGGGCACATTGTTCCATTAGATTTATCAGCAGCATTGTAAGCACTCCAAAGACTTAAAAACACCAAATTCTAATCAACTTGACCTCCTCAGTGAGTGCCTTCATGAGAGGTGATCTCATTGGAAAAGCAAGAACACAATGTTTCTTGCAAATAGACATGAACATATAACCAAATTTGTAACAACAGGACACTGGAAACCCTTTGAGACAATTGGAATCAACCCCCGAGAAAGGATGAGAAGCAGGAGCACTTAATACTATGGAGGCAAAAAAATGGTTCTTCAACTTCACAAAATCAAGGACTTTCGATTTCCATTATTTTGGCCATTTGAATCTCTAAGATTCCAAAGAAAAATCTTTCAAGGAGGAAGACCCTCAAGGAATGAAATCCCTCTCATTATAGCAGAAGGAAGATGTCAAGATATAGAAACAAGCCTCATTCAGGCTTCTATCGAATGTTCTTCAACTTCTTGAACTGACTTACATTTTTGACCAACCTATAGTTATTTGCTAGCACAAGAACTATAGACCAGATAGATCACATGGATCAATCCTCTACCAGACACAGGACACAGGTTGGTTAGAAGTGGTGGTTGTCACCGGAACAAGAAAGAAGATCCTGGTGAATGGGATGGCACTATACATGTCCCATCACAAGATGTTGTCATTTGCAATTTTATCCTGTGCCTGCTGCACCTCTTGAAGTCAATCACCCTGCAAACACCAAACATAACATTTCAGGCTTTTCTTTGTTATTGAATGCAGTTCCAATATGCATTCAAGTCCAAACAATGATGCCGATAAATATATCTTCAAAAGTCTGAGAATTTCTCAATACTTACAATTCAAGGTCAAACTGAAAAGAAATGAGAGAATACCCAATAATAAGGTTATGGGTATTTCAGATCTAACAACATAACAGTGATAGAACAGTGAGCATGAAACAAGAACCCCGACCCTGAGAAAACCAGATCACAACACAAAATTGAGTACTTTGAACAACAGCAATGGTCATACACATGTTCAGGGAACTTGAACAGCAACATGTATGGTATTATTGACCACCTACCTATTCATAACATCCTCACTTCAGTTCCCTGCAGCCAAAGCACTTATGGAAATATGAGAAAAAGACAATCAGATGATGAGCAGACAATTGATGGTACCTGCATGTCCTCTGAAAATGAGGATTTCAGAAAAGACAACCCTTTGCTCTTCTCTTCCAGTGCATTTTCAATTTCCTGACCTGCCAAACAAGCAAACAACATGTGTAAACATGAGAATATGGAAACCTGATAAGCCTCACAGCCACACCTGTGTTACAATCCGGAAGAAGTGCAGATCTGGGTTTGAGACAGATGAGGTGCAACTGCTTTATCATGGGTGCATGATGACAGCCCTGTAATGGGAGATGGGTAGAATTTCCTACTTTGTAGCAGCCAAGACTTTGTGGGAATGTTCCGCTGGTTGCGTAGATAATGAGATGTTATTGCAGGTGAAGCCTGCACAGCAATTGGATCCATGTCGATACTCACTGGAAGCTTTTGACAGCAGCCACCCGAGCAGCATTGGCAGCACGGTTTGCTAATGCCACAGCCTTCTTCACCCTCTCATCCACCCGCTGCACTCCTGATCCTTTTGCAGCTGCCCTTCTTGCCTCCTATGACCACCAAAAGGGCACATCAAGACACATCTTGTTTGACAACAATGTAGCCATTGACTTTGTCAAATTCAGGAGATCATTCAAGGTAAGGTATTCAAGATCAAGTGACAAACTCCTAGAAACCAATCACCTCCACAAATGTATTTTCCATTGCAGAGTGTTATTTTATCAACTGATGTTCTTCTATCTAAGCACCACAACCCCAGCTATATGATAGGGTGATCACTGATTTGAACAGAGGGTTTCAAATATCCTCTGATTCCACAGATGTACACTTACAACCCTCATGGTGATACCCATTAAGGAACTTGTTTCCATTCCTCATATTTCCACAGCTCAGGCTCTTCATTTCCCATTACTTTCCACAAAACTAATTCTCACCCTGCAACACATTTGCAGACTGAAAGAAAACTGGAGGATTGTGATCTGATTTGTCTCTATGACAATGGAAAGGGAACACGCTATTCTTTGAAGGAATTGGCTCTGAAATTGCCAGCAGAAAAGAAAAAGATGAAAAATACAGATTTTTTTTGCACCTTATACTCTACATTATAAAATACATAAGCCTGAAAAAGATGGATTGTTCTGCAAAAGAATTTTCAGATCCATCAAAAATGGGATTTGTGCTTGTGGAAAGTATCAGGGCTAAAAAAATGACTACTAAAGAAATGACTGAAGGATTTAATCCTGAAATAAAATAAAATTCACTTCAGTCCTAGCTTTTTTAATAATATCCATATCCAGTGATTTTCCTTCACTGTGGTGGAAAATGCTATTCGGTGGATTGGGTCACAAAAAGGCTCAAGCAAGCAGACCTGCACAACATGGAGAACCTTGGTATGGTTCACCCCTGTGGTTGAGGATGGAGATGGGCTCTGGGTGCTCCGGGTCTGCAAGGTGCCCATATGCCAATGACCAGCATGGGTATCACCATTCCGGAATGTGTAGATGCCTAAACCTTGTTTCCTTCCATCATGCCATGAGCCTTCATAACAATGCCCATTTGCAAATTTATAAACCCCATAGCCATGCATCTTGTCTGCAAAATACTCTCCAGCATATGTGTCCCCATTCCTGAATGCCAATCACAAGACAAAAAGCAGTTCAACCTCTGGGTAATCTGAAAAAGAATGTGTATGACAGCCCTAATCAAATGAATCAAATAGTGCCAGTATTCATCACACTTACCTGAAGTGGTAGTAACCAAATCCATGCTTAACACCCCATTTGAATTCACCTATATAACAGCTCCCATCACCGCATGTCTGCATGCCTAACCCATGGCTTTGGCCATTTGACCATTCACCTGAGTATACATCCCCTGTGTAGAAACGGTAGATACCATAGCCCTCCCGCATCCCCTGCCGATATTGACCTCGATATCGACTTCCTCGTGCCCAGGTCTCAACACCATAGCCATCATATTTCCCATCAACCCAATCACCTTCATATCGACCGCTCTTGTAGAAGTAGTATACACCACTGCCTGAGCACCTGCCCTGATAGAACTCACCCTCATAGATGTCTCCATTGCTGTATGTCTGCACTCCATCCCCAGATGTCTTGCTCTTGCCTGACCTTCCCTTGTTGATCCCAGATGCCCAGGTAACAGGTGAGTGGCTACCAAGCCCTCTGCCATGTCCTTTTTCAGCAATGATCTGGACAATGGCAGCAAGTGGCTTCAAGCAGCTATTGCTAAGGCACTCCCAGCTTTGACTACAGAAATCCTTCGCAAAGCCCCATGGTATGACTGCTCGGACAAACAAATGTGGCAAGGCAAGACGTATAGAGACAATGAATGCCACAAAGAAGACGAACAATGCTGTGAGATTGAACCAGAACCATGGAATTTCTGCTGGCAGCCAATTAAGGCCATATGATGGGCCAGCCTTTACACACCACCACACAAATGGAACAGCAACAAGAACAGCTGGGGGTAAGAGCAGCTGTAGACGCTCCTGCAAGTACCCAGGTCCATCCCCAGCTACATGCACACCTCTGTTTGTTGAAGGCCAGCAGCACCCATCCATGCGCTCATGACTTCGATTGGCATCAGACAAGGAAGAAAGGCTGTCAATCCCTGACTTTATGGTTGGTGAGCGCAGCAAAGAAGATGGTGACCGACTCAGCTTGGACAATCCTATGCCCTTCTTCTTGGAGGGGGACATTGGAACCTGGTGCAAAAGTGGTCCTTCTCCAGACATATATGCAAGTAGTATCCAACAATGGCCCCCTCTTTGGGAAACCTAGGGTCAATACACTGTCAGTACAGAAATGGGAAGTCAAAACAATGCTTCAAGTGCCACCTCATGAAAAATGTACTGAAGAAAAGGTGTTGTGTTCAAGCAGTGACAACCTGGGATGGATTATGGCTCAACAAGACTCGTAATCAACTAATGTCATGCACCAATGATAGCAGTACCTGATTCAATGCTTCTGTTTCCCCACTGCTCCCAGCAGCTGCTTTAGTTGTAAGATTGCATTACACCTGTTCCAACCATCTTTCAGAGACTTTTCCACAAAGGCAAAATGGCTCACCACTGGGCACCAATTGGAGTTCAGTACCAAACTGAGCTGCTGCTGCACTTTTTTATCCCAATTTTGACTGGTGCAACAAAATGAGCACCCTTGCACAGTCTACGAAATACTGAAACTGATCTATAGCTCCAAAGGATATGTGAATCACACATCTTGTCTGCATTAAGGTTTGACCTTGAGGAAGAATGAAGTGTCAGTGTCATTCTAAAACTTAAAACTAATGGCATAAATGAAAGGAAACCATACAGGAGGGAATCCATGTGAGCAGCACTACATGCAACATGAACATACATAAAACTGAAGCATGTGTACCATAAACAAAGGCATGTGAAAGAAAACAAGAATTCAAAGGATACAACAGCATTAAGATGGCTGATACAAATAGCCTTTCACAAACCAGAAGCTTTGAAGAATGACATCAACATGTGCTGCACCAAACAAAATATTGAAGGAAATGAATCCTGCCAAGTGTGCTGCTATTGCATGAATAAGATCATGACAAGATTAGCTACAGCATAAAAGAATGCTGAGAATCAAGGCAATCCTTCTGCACCTTTCATACCGACATTTTCCTTATTTTCCAACTGTTTCAACAGCTGTATGTCACTCACACATCAAGAGATTAAACTGATGAGTTTAAAACTGACTCAATCCATTGGTATACTTGTCCAGAAGATGAAGAGAAAAGGCAAATGGCAGATACCAATGTCCTACTGACAAGCTCAACTTCTGCAGTTTGCCCAACCCATTTGGCTTGCTAATCCACAAAGACTAGAGCCTCTAATTGATTGATTGATATAATACAGTGTGCATCACAGTGTGTGTGCATAAGCTAGAAAAAAGGGTATGCAGAAGGAAAGCTCACCTGCAGCACACTTTGCAAGATGTGCACTTTCTTTCTGAAGAGTATGTTCCATATTTGCAGTTTTTTTCTTAGTGTTGTGCAACAGCAAATGTGGGGATGAAAACCCAAGAAGAAGAAGAAGCTAACTGAAGGAATCAATTGCAACAACAAAGCAAAGCAAAGGAGTGTTTCCATATTTACAGTTCTTTCTTAGAGTTCTGCAACAGCAAAACGTGGAGAAAAACGCTAAGAAGAAGAAGAAGAAGAAGAAGAAGAAGAAGAAGAAGAAGCTAACTGTAGCAATCAATTGCAACAAGCTCACAGCTGGTTGTCTTTGTTAAGCGAGAGTCTCACCAGGAACTTTTATTCTACATCAGCAAAGGAAAAATACATGTTCGAAATAATAATACCCATATCTCAAAAACACAAACAACACACCCAACGACCTGCAGCTTCCCTCACTCCATAAAACAGCAGAATTTGCAGCACAGAAAAAACCAGAAATAAAATATCGGGTAGCTCCGAAGCACCGTTTTGTCTCACAAAGCTAGCCTTCCGAGAGGGGCAAAAACAAAGGATGGTCGACAGAGAGAGAGACAGAGAGAGATGCACCTTCTTCGTTGGAAGAAACCCAAAGATGATGTTTTGCTGCTTTGCTCCTGGAGGTCTTAACAGGAAGAAAGGCATATCATCATCATCACAGAAAGAGAAAAACACCAACTCGCATCCGCATGCTCCACAAAGTCTTCAGCCATCTCATATCTCTCTCTCTCTCTCGTTTTCAATTTTCAAGCTTGCCCAAGAAACCCTACTGTCATCACAACCCTTATCTGCTGCACCTACAAAATCCACCACCTCCTCTTCCAGACGAAGAAACAACACTCTGTGCTGTTGTTGTTGTTGTTGTGCATCATTGCCATGGACAACACAACTTGATCATCAAGTTCTCCTCCACAGCAACAGCAGCCTTACAATTTCAAACTCGGCCACCTGAAGCATAAAAACCCGGGCATGGCATGTTTTGTTGTTGATCTTCTTCTTCTTCCTCTTCTTCTTCCAGATGACGATGACGATTAGCGATCGAGAGAGAGAGAGAGAGAGAGAGAGAGATTCTTTTTCCACTGCTTTACCGGGTCATTCGCCGTTCCGCAGTGGGCCCATTGACTCCTAAACCCCCTCGTTTGTTTTTCTGCAAACCCTAACTACCACCACAATCCTTCCACATTCGCAGCAGGCAGGCTGCCAGGCAGACAGGCACGCGACTGGTCTGCCCTAACGTACTTCCTTTGTCTTTCCGTCTGCTCATGGGTCTCGTGTTTGCTGGATCAAGAAGAGACCCATCTAACGCCAAAGCTTGACAAGAGGTTTTTGCTGCTGCTGCCGCTGTCAGAAGAGAAGGTACGATGGTTTTGTTTGTGCTAGTGTTTTCATCACCATCTTTTTCAACAGGGCTACAATGGGTCATGCCCTCTTGTTGTGTTTCCACCTTGCTGACCGAATGAACCCGGCTCATCTTTCGTCCCCTGTTTTCTTCTTGAGAACATGTGAGATCATTGGCTGTTCTGCTAATGGGAGCTGGTTGTGATGGGAATTTTGGCTTGCCTGTTTCTTTCTTTCTTTCTCATGCATTGTATCCCCTTCTCCCTCCCCATGCAGTTTTTCTACTCTGCAGTACACTATATACTCTCTCTAGAATTTGGTCATTTTGATGATGCCTGAACCAGGTTGCAGCCGAAGGATTGGCAGAAGGATTCTTCTGCCAAGAAGGGGGAGAGCTTGCAGCAGCTCTCGTTAAGGGGACTCTTTGGTGTAGCATGCATGAGAAAGTGTTTGAAGCTGAAAACGGTTAGGCATTCTTTCAAGGAAAACTTGGGCGTGGGAATCGGAGGAAGCAGCGGTGCCAGCTCTTGTTGATTCCAGAGTTTGACATGAGGCAACAGCATGTAACGGAAAAAATTCCAGAATCAAAATTGGTGATTCTTGTCTGATGTTTTATGTTGCTATGGCCTGAGATATGTGGACATGCTGAGTGAGCGAGCTGGCCAAAGTGGCTTGCTACAGCAGTTAATGCCAGATGGAGAAGCATTTAGCTCTTGTGGGTCATGGGAGTAGTGAGGATGCTTTTTGATTTTGAGAGTTGGCTTGGCGTCTGGGAGGAGCTCTCATGACGAACTCAAAAGGGGAGAGCCCCTACAGATCCAGACTCATTTGCGAACACATGTTGGAGGTAACTAATCAGAGATCTGAATGTTTTTGATTTTCATTGGATTTCTATGTGACCAGTTTCAGAGCTGTAAAACAGATCCAAGATGGCAGGTACCTACAATGCTGAACCTTCAAGAGCCCATGATATGTAGAGTGCATTGCCACATAAAAATGCTGTACACCTGTCGTGAGTTCACCTAATTCTCTTGTAAATTGGAATTCCTGGAATGAAGATGCAAAGAGCCATCATGTGCCATCATGCACCACATTGGTCTGTCATTGAATGTACTGCAGTGGGTTGATTCTCACCTCTTTCACAATGATCAATGCAGAGCTTTCATGTGTAATTTCTGAGCAGCCAATATGTTTCAAGTGTGCAGGTTTCAGGCCTGAAGGGGTAGCAACCAAGCTGCTGTTGTTTGACACTTGATGCTCTTTACAAACATGTTTGTTATTGGGATGGGTGCAGCTGAGGCACATTTCCTGACTTGATGATTCCTGCACTTATGTTCATGCTTGAAAGGTAAATTAGGTTTGTGGGGCTGTCAGAAGATAATGCAGTAGCTCATAAGTTGAGTGTGACTTTGAGCTGAAGCATACGTGGGTTGTTGAAAGGCCTCAGTTGGAGCAGTATGCTTAGCAACATGAAGCAATGTTGTAAATGTCTTTGAAGCAAAGATAGTTATGTGACTGACTGGGTGCCAAAGGTATTGCGCAAGGTATTGCACAATGGGATCCCTCTAGCTCAACTGAGAATGCATGATTTCATATATTGTGACTTTTGAATTGGACCAGATATGATTGATTCAATTAGATTTTGGAAGAGTTGAAAGGCATAGTTGTTCACTCCTGTTGTTCGTCCTACAGTAATCAAATTGTAGACTGTTAAAAGCAAGCAAAGAAGTTTATTTTATTTTGTGTGAATGTTTTTGTGTGTGTGACTTTGTTGGTTTCGATAAAGTTGGGTGCCAATCTAGTCATGCATGACAGGTGACACAGATAGACCTGAAAAAGAGAGACATTGTTCTATGGACTGGGACATGGAGAAATTGGGTGTTGAAATAGAAATTGGTGAAGGGCAACAACACTGGTAGAACTATGAGTGGGTAGCATAAGGATCAAAGATGGTCTAGGTTGTGGACATAAAGAGTTTCAATTGAGATATAATGAATAAATTAGTAACTTTGGAGAGATTTAATTTCAATATGGTGTTATTGTTAAATGTGTTTAAGTTGTGTTGTTTGGACATATGCTGATCCCCACCACTTTTTTCTGCATCACGAAGGTTGTGGGTGTTTGTTCCAAACCTAATTGCCACATTGCAAGTGGGGTTGCATCTTAGTTTTTTGTGATGATTTAAATTGAGTTTAGAACTTGATATTCGTTTGAACACAAAGATAGAATATAGAAAGACAACCTTGGGCCCACTTTACACAAGGAGTTGAGGCTAATGTTGAACCCAAATTGAGCAATCCTATTGATACAGCCACTGAAATTATCTCCAAAGGATTTACATCATAAATCAAGGCCAAACAAAAAATATATTACTTCAATTGAAGGATATTTGGCCCTGTTACAGAAACCAAGAGTGGAAATTTTTAAACTCATCAACTTGAACTAATCTGTAAGCCTTGGGAATTGTATCATTTAAATGGATTTGCTTCATGAAATTTGCACTGCATGATGGAATGAAATCTTATGCAATCCTTCTACATTTTTGTCTTTTATGACAGCAAGAGTGCAAAAGAAAAGAAAGCATTTCCAAGTGGTTGAAGACTCAGTAGGACTTGGTACATGCCACATACCAGCCAAAAATCAGCCTTTGATCCTAACATGAGGACCATGTGGGGATGAAAGTTTTCAAGAAATTCAATACTGGTTGGCCAACCAGGCTGGTGTGATTTATGTTTTTTCAAAAGGATTCCATACAAGTAGGCGAGCAGCTTTTGGTATGTTCAACAGTTGATACCTGCTCAAAGTGGTTCCAAGTTCCTAGCTTTTGACCTCAACCGCATGACCTGCTTGAGTTTCCAAAACATCGACCTATTATTTTATTAGTAACTTGAGGCCAAACATCAGGCCAAAAGTGCACAATAAGTTATTTCTCATTGTTGGTCCCAAGATTACTTTGGCTGTGACTTCAAGTCTAAAGAGGACATAATGATCAAATTCATTTTGCACTCAATTTATTAAAATTTCACACTTAGCTCTGATCACAACACCTAATGCTAAGTGAGTGTTAAGTCAATATTAGGAAAGACATTTTTTTTTTTTTTTGGGTTGCATTCTTATAAGAATGTTAGCTAACATGTCTTAGGTGAAATCTTACATGGCACATGATGTGAAATAAATGTTAACTTTACATGAAAATGTTAAAAAAAACATAAATTTTGAAATTAACAATACAATGTTAGGTAGTAACCCATGAAATGGGATATTAAATCAATGATTTGTTTTCCATGATTTTTTTAGGTTTTCCTCTTGTTCCCCTCCTTATTCTTCTCACAACATTCATTGTGATGGTGTGAATTCATCATTAAAAAAAAAGACATTATTTTTTAAAGCCTTAATTTAAGTGATTTAAGTGTAGATGAAAAAAAAACTAACTAACTAACATTTCAATTAATGCTACCCAACCTTTTTGTTTTGTGATGTTATCTAAATATTAAGATACATACATAACACCATAGTCCTGAACAATATGTGGGATTGCAACTTTAGTTTCTCCTTTTCATATTCTAATAGATTAAATGACTTAAAATGAACCCCAGCATAAAATAGGGATTAAATGATTTGTGTAATTGATGGCAAACCCATTATCTTGGTATTGTTTAGTATCCCTTTTTCAAATTCCTTTCCAATTCACCTCTAACCACTATAAAGGCTCCGAGAAGTCCTCAATTTCTCAAAGCTTCCTTACATTAGACAACAAATTACCAATAACCACATGCCTGTCAATGTATCCTTAAACACACAGATGATATTAAATCATTACCATGTTGAATAATTTCAAAAGATTGATTACATTTATGTAAAGAACTTCAACAAATTTTTTAGTGTACTTGAAGGTAATGTATAAAGCAAAACTTTCCTCAAGAGGAGAGGAGGCACATTTCAATTTGTAAGTGGGCAACCTTTGTTTAAAAAAGTTCCTCTCCTTCATTGGGGTTTGTCTTTAAGCTGGGTAAAGCCCTCAGGTGAAGGCATTATTGAAATTGGGCATGTTCTGGACCATTGCCTGGTACAGGCCCTTATTTTTGGGTAATGCCCTTGCCCTTGGGCTTTACCCTACACATAATTTGACATTATGGCTTAACACCCCATACTTTCTTTTGAAGTTGTCTAATAGAACAACTTGTGGTCATCAAATATGTTGCTTTCCACAAAAGATTGAAATATTTCATAGTGGTCAAGGTATTTTTTATAAAAATGAATTTATTTATGAAAGTGGCATGTTTTTTCCTGAAAGAAACACATTTGTACCTTGATAAAAACAAGTTTGACAAGTTTTTTTTCACTAAATAGCTTAAATTCATCACAAAAAAAAATCACTTGCCAAAGTATACTATTTGTAAGGGTAATTGTGTACATACTTGATAATTGAACTCACGTGCTTTTAAATTTGTTGACAAAATAAAAGTAAAAAGTTTTGTGTAATTTATCATTTACTTTGTGGGTTTTGTTTTCCACTTTGCTTGCTTGCAGCATGTCATTTTAGCATTATTAATGCAATCTGACTTTCGGTTTTTTTGGTCGATCCAAGTTGGTGACCATGAACTTGCAGGACAGTACAAAATAAAAAACATGTTGCAAAAAATTGGACTAGGTAATTGGCAAGAGGCCACTGGTTATTGTGAATAGTCAAGGCATGTTGTTTCGGTAACCAGCACTATCAAACCAGTTATGAGATCTAGTCCATTGGAAGGGAGGGCCACACTGAACCAGTACCCATCAGCGCACCGCAAGGATGAATGGTAAGTGGTCAGGAAACAGTTTTCTATTGGGTTCCAGTTCCCTAGCTAACCATGGTGGTTACCTCAGTTGCTTTTTTTTTTCTACCTACCTACTAACAATCCACAAGCAGGTTATTAGTAGCTAGGTAGTAAAAAAGCCTTTCCCTCTGTATAAACCATCTACTAGTTACCTACTAATTACCTATTATCCTACCTATCTACCTATATATGAGACCTATTTTCCTACAGAATTGGTTACCAAGGTGAAACCAAATATTAACTCAGTTGAGGTTCATCAAACTGAGTAATAACAGGCATCCAGTGGATGGTGCACTGGTGGGTGCTGGTTCACTGTGGCTGTATGGGAGAGTACACATACATGTTAGAGGGTAGGTTATGATGTTCAGAAAACCAACCATAGGGAACATGCAAAAATGTGTTGGGGATGTACCAAACGGCCAGAAGGCAGCATAATATGATATAGAACTCCTAAGCTAATGTCCAATGGGTGTGCTATCACATAGTGAGTGAGATGCTATTTACAATGGACTAAGGAAAAATAATCAACTATGGTAAAATGTCATTGAAAAGCTATGTGAATTTGGAAACACAGTGGCCACAGAATGAAACTTATCCAAACCACTATATTATTTAAATGTATTTTAGGCCCACTTTTACACTACAAGTCAATGCCAATGTTCAACTCAAATTAAGCATCCCTATTAGTGCAAAAGTTGAAGCCAGCCCCAATGGCTTTACACTAGGAGTCAAAGCTGAAATAGAAAAAATCTTTTCAATCTGCCCTAAGTTATTAATAAATGCTGAACCTTATGGCCTTCTATTGGCCCCAAAACAAGGATACCATTGAATTTGGGAAGCCAATTTGCAGGGAACCCTTGGGGCCAATGTTCTAGCATTTACTAATATCTTGCCTCCAATGTTCTGGCATTTATTAGTAACTTGGGCTTGGTTTCACCTTGGCAACCCATTTTGTAAGAAGTAGGTAGGCATATATGTAGTTGGACAATTAGGAAAATAGAATACTACTAGGTATGTAGATGGTTTATAGTTTATATATGGGTATGGATTGTAGTATATCAAACAACTAGGCTGATTGGACCTTGGTTAGATGAGGAATTGGAACCTAACAGAGACGTGTACTTTACACTAGCTACTTACCATCCATCTTTATTATAGCACTATGTGTGCTAGTTCATTCAAGCCATGTTTTTACCTTTTATTACCATGTATGTATAAGCTTACTCTTAATCATCGACAAGTAAAGTAGGATATCACACATATTTACATACATTCCAGTTTGGTGTTTGCATTAAGAAATACAAGGATGAGAGAGTGTGGGTTGAAAATGAAAGATCTAGTTTTGAGCATTCATGGTAATCAGATCTTGTTAGGGGGATGAATTAGTGCAATTTCCAGCCCCAACTTATAGAGATTAATAAGATGGCAAAATGGGGCTTGAGTGACCCGGCACCCACCAGTGTACCATCCAAAAAGAAATCCGGTTTTGGGATAAAACCCAACCCAACCCAACCCAACCCCAGGACAGGGTTCTGGGTTCATAGAATTTGTTTTCTCACACATCCTGACCTTCAACGGTCAGTTTTTTTTTCCTTCTCTCACCCCGTCCCTACCTACGCCCTACCTCCTGCTTTTCCCTTCCTTCCTCTCTTCCCTCCTTTTTCTCGCTCATTATTTCTTTTTCTTTCTTTGGGACTTTTTCATTCTTCTTTCTTTGGTTTTCCTTCTTCTTTCCTTACTTTTAAAAAAAAACTTTTTTCATTTGCTGCACTTCTTTTTTTGCAGGCTTTTAATGCATCAACGTCTTCCTATAACTTTCTTCAATACATTCATCAAAGGAAATTAATGATAAGGAAATAGTGGGCATGGCTCCTTTCCATGATTTTTTCTTCTCATCAGCATCCTTGCAATTGTTACTTTCCATTTCAACTTCTGTTGCTGCACCACCACTGCCACAAGGTCTTGCAATGGTCACAAGGTCTTTGGTTGTGCTTCACTGGGATTTGGGAGCATGAGGGATTAGGTTTAGAGAGTTTCTTTTACAAGACTGCATTTGGAAACACGATGCCGCTTGAGAAGAGTTTTCTTTTTCACTGCCTTCAAGTTTGAAAGCTCTTGATTTGAGTTCTTTTACATTTCATGCTTATTGAAAAAAATCACCATGGTGTACCAATCAAGTATTATGTTTCTATTGCCATTCACACAAGGAGCTTATGAGCTTTTTAAACTACTAGCAGGTTTTCATCATGTGCCACAAGAGTTCTACTTTTTGGAGGTGATTCTATTAGTCCCAACAAATTGTGTAGATTTGTTTGAGGTCTTTATAACTTTTTCTTTCCTCTCTCTTTTTTGTTTTTTATTTTGTGTCTTTATTTGAGGTTTTTGTGGTTTTCCTTTTTCTTTCTTTATTTCTTTTAAAAATTTTCTGTTTTGTGTAGATTTGTTTGAGGTCTTCGTAACTTCTTTTTTTTTCCCTCTCTTTTTATTTATTTATTTTGTGTCTTTATTTGAGGTTTTTGTGGTTTTTTTTTCCTTTCTTTATTTCTAATTTATAATTATTATTTTTTGTGTTGCTTTGTTTGAGGTCTTTGTAACTTCTTTTTTAAAAAACATTTGCGTCTTTATTTGAGGTTTTTGATTTTGCATCTTTATTTTAAAATTTTTTTTGCTTCTTTATTTGAGGTTTTCCTTTTTCTTTTTCTTTTGGTTTCATTTTTTTTTCTTGGAGTTTTTAAATTTCTATTTTCTTGGGTTTTTTCTAGATCCCCCCCCCTTGTTTTCTTTGTTTTTCTTATATTTTTTTCTTTTTGTACTTCTTGGAAATTCTGGTTTTATATTTCTTGTTTTATTTCTGGTTTTTATTTTCTACAATTAAAAAAACATTTTCTCTCTTGTTTTTTTTTTCCTTATTATTCTAACTTTTTTTTATAATAAAATTTTGGGGGAATTTTGTTGTTTATATATATATAAAATTTTGTTGTTTATCGTATTTTTTATTTTTTAAAAATTTAATGTTTTTTTTGTAATTTTTGAAAATCTTATTTATCTTTTTTTATTGTTGGTTTTATTTTTTCCTTTCTTTTGGTTTTCTCAATATTATTTTTGGGGTTTGAATTATAATTATTCTTTTTGTTTTTGTTTTGCATGTGTGTTGGGCAATTGCTCGAACAAAGACCCATGCCACATGTGAGTTTGATCATTTTGAAATGATAGACTACGAATAAAATCAACACCAATGAGCACATTGGTAAAAATTGCTTCTTCTAAGTTTTTCACTCTATTAAGCATTCCAACATGGGGTGTGGGGTCCATCCTACCCATGTAATGACCAAATTAAAGAAGGATGATAATCTTGGTGGTTTAATTTGAGGTAGCAAGGTTTCTTATGCAATGAGCCTTAGATATGTTTGGGATAACCAAAATTGGAGAAGATCTTCATCTAAAAAGTAGTGTGAAAAGGAGATCATTTGACTTGTGAATTACCATGAATTGGAAATAATTCATGGTTGATAAGTTCCATCACATTCAATTTTCACTTCAAATTTGCATTGTGCTTTAAACATGTGTTTTCCAAATTATATTCATTGGTTTGTGGGTATGTGCATTTTAGGATTTGACATTTGGATTTTGTTGATTCTATTTTAGTGTACAAAGTTTCCTGCTTAGACACAGAAAGCACAGAATTAGGGGAACGGGGGTTCAGAGCGCAACCAACGGGTTTCAAATTTTTGGCGCCAACGGTCACATTTCGGGGAATTCAAAATTGCCGCCGAAACCATGGCCGAGTACGACGCCTCATAGTTTCACCCTCATAGTCTGAAGTGTGTCCGAAGCCTCGACAGTAAACAAGCCCAGCCTGTTTGTGCGTTTTACAACCTATTAGGAAAAACGAAAGTAGAACAACATCTGGCAATTGTTGACCATTTTTTCAAAACACCTAACTTGAAGTTTGATAAAAGCCAGAAGGCACAAAGTGACAATGACGACAAGTTCAACACGTTGCTTGAACGTGCTCAAAAGAAGATCGAAGCACAAATTGCACAGTCATAATAGATCTTTGAGCAGGTCACCAACAACTTTTTGGAATGTATCACAACAGCCCAACAGTCAGCCCTTACTGCCAGTCATGACAATGAGGTTACAAAACAATTTGTTAAAGAGGTGGTGGAGGAGTCAGGGGGAAAGTGGGTGGATGTTGTGAAGAAGATGGGCAAACAGATGGACAACTTTGTCAGCCAAGGTGAGGCTAGGGAACGCTCCACACGCTCCTGCAGCGCAGTATCATACGATTTGATGAAACAGAAGGCGAGATAGCACAACAACAACTAGATAAAGTTAATAGTCAGGTTTTACAAGGACAGATGAAGCTAGCCATCAAGGCTGTGGCAACAGTGTGCCAGCCCCTTAGTAGGAGAGTTGAGACCAAGCCTGGTACTGTACGCACACGAGCTATACTTGTTACTTTTGTTATAGCTGATGACAGAAAAGCTGTCTGTCAAAACCGCGTAGCCCTGAAAGGTACCCACTAGGGCCTGGAAGAGGATTTGACCAAACAACAGTAAGAGCAAAAGAGGGCATCATGGCATCTATTTGAGAAGGCTAGAGTGGAAAAGAAAAAAACTTACTGGCGTGGTGCATACCTTTACATCAATGACACCAAAATCACAGCCCAACATTAAGGGTGCTGGGACCAGAGAGCATTACGAGTCTCCCTGTAGAACATCCATGGGGGGACAAACACGGAACTAAGTACCAGTTCACATATACAGAGACTGTTTGATGACTCAGATGTTGTTGCACTGACTGAAACACACTTGTTCCCTGATGAAACACCACTACATATGCCTGGTTTTCAGTGTTTACACAATCCACGCCCTGTATTTGACATGAGCTCAGTCAGAGCAGTAGTGAAGCATAGTGGTGGTGTTGTAGTATTTGTGAATGACTCATGGTCAGACTGTGTATCCCTATGGAAATAGAACACAGATGGCAACAGGTTGTGGCTGTAGTTCCAGCGTTCGAGGGTTTCACCGTTGTTTTTGGCTGTAGTGTATGTTCCACCCAAAGGGTCCCCATATGCTGATGAAGGCTTGTTTGATAACATCGTTGCAAAGGTCGGCATGATTCAGGATCTTGGGGGCAATATTTTACTGACTGGTGATTTCAATGCAAGGACTAGTGTAGATGACGACTATGTTGATTGTCGTTACTTTGCCGACCACATGCCTGACACGTTGCCATTGGGGAATGACTTCCCGGAGGTTTTGCTTGAGCGACATAACTCAGACAAGGGGGGGTTGAAAGGCTAGCACAATGAATTCTTAGACCTTTGCCGCTCCTCGGGATTGCTCATTCTCAATGGCAGGATCGCAGGCGATGAATTAGGGGAGTGCACTTGCTTTGCCAATGGCGGCTCCAGCCTTGTGGATTATATGGTCGCATCACCTGCTCTATTTGATTGTGCCACATCACTTGTTGTACATGAATGCCCTCTATTTTGTGGAAAAGGGTGTGATTTCGACCATAGGCCACTTTCATTCAACTTGTAGTTACCTTGGCAACATGTGGCATCAGCAACTTCATAATCACGTGTAGACATCCGTCGTTTCAAACATGATGCTAACAAGTGCACACAATATTGTCAGCACTTGCAATAACAGATTGCCCAATGCACGGCACAGATGAGTGACACAGACAATGCTGACATGGCCGTGCAGTTGTTGCATGATTGCATTTGTAACGTCGCTACGGCTATGCATGGCTGCCCTGTGGCACGCACTAGTACAACACAACATCGTCATCAACCATGGTTTGATACTGAATGTCGCAACAAGCACAAGGAAGTATATGCATATGCAAAGCTTCATCTTGACAACCATCTAGCACGTGAACGGAAGAAATAACTTAAACAGCTATTGCATCGTAAGAAACGCACGTACAATAAGCTGCAAGGCCGACAATTGTGTGCACTAGCAAAGATATATCCAGCCAGCTTTTGGAGGCAGTACTCCAAGAGCAAGGAGCGATCTGTGGCTATCAACAAAGCAGACTTGGTTGTTGGCTTCCAGAAGCTGCTAGAAGGACAATGCCCCAGTAATACAGCTAGGGGATAGGGCAGCTCTACATATCAGGTGGTTTAGAACTTGTCACACCCTTTTGCAAGTGATGATTGCAACACACTAAACTAAGACATAACCTTAAATGAGATTGCGCAAGTGATGAGGAGACTCAAACATAACAAGTCTGCTGGTTTAGATGGCATCAAAGCAGAGTTTCTGTTAGATGCTGGCGATATGTTGCATGTACCACTGTAGATTGTGTTCAACAAGTTGTTGCAACAAGGTTATTCAGTAAGCTTGTCTACTGGAGTCATTCATGCATTGCACAAAGGTGGTGATGCCTTGCAATTTGAGAACTATAGGGGAATCACAGTGGGTCCTGTACTAGTTAAGGTGTTTGCCATGATTTTAGAGGCACGGTTGAGCAGCTGGGTAGAAGAGAGGGGCCTACGTGCCAAGGGACAGGCTGGTTTTAGGAAAGATTTCCACACCACGGATAACCTATACATTTTGCGAACGCTCATTGAACAGAGCACTCACAAACGCAAAAAGATGTATTGTTGTTTTGTGGACTTTCGCAAAGCTTTTGATATAGTGCCTCGTGATCTGCTATGGTAGGTGCTGGCTGAGATGGGAATTGTGGGTCGCTTCATGTAGTGTCTATAGAGCATGTACATCCAGGACAACGTCAAAGTTATGCATCCAACAGAAGGGCTATCAGCCTGGTTCTCATGTGGCATTGGGGTCAAACAAGGCTGTCCACTAAGCCCACTGCTTTTTGGACTTTACTTTGATGGACTTGAGAAGCATCTAGATGCACTTGATGGCGACAGCTCGCCATAGCTGGCAGACATAGTAGTCAAATTACTGCTGTATGCAGATGATTTGGCATTGATGTCAAAGACCCCACAAGGGTTGCAGAAATAAATAGATGCTCTGTCTGAGTTCTGTGTCGAACGACAATTGGTCATCAATGTGAGCAAGACCAAGGTGGTGGTGTTTGAGAAATGCCGCAGTGTAGCGCCATAGTTCACATATAGAAGGACAACCATTGAGCGGGTTCAATCATTTAAATACCTGGGCTTAGAGTTACATAGTATAAGAGGCATGGCAGTAGCCATAAACAAACTGATTGCTGCTGGGAAGAAGGCACTGTTTGCATTACGCCGCATATGCAATGATCTGAGCATAACAGATTCGGAAGTAATGTGCTAGTTGTTCGATTCACTGGTATGCCCAGTATTGATCTATGCATGCGAGGTGTGGACAGGTTGTACAGGGGTGAAAGGGTTGCAACAAGCAGAACAAGTACATAGAATGTTCCTAAAAGGAATATTTGGGGTCAATAAAACAACAAGCATTTTTGCTGTGTTGGGGGAGTTTGGAAGGTATCCATTGGAATATTTTTGGTGGCAACAAACTCTGAAATATTATGATAGACTACGGGAGTCCACACCAGATCATCTGTTGTATTGTGCCTACTAGACCCAACTCCAGATGCTCAGTGTGCTCAATGATAACCAACAGTGTTGACTCCGGAATGTGCAGTTGTGGCTAGACGACCAAGGGGCTAGGGTTCTCTATACTAATGTCATGTGTGCTGTAGCAAGTCCACATGCTTCTTATCTAGAATCCACTTATGGTGAACATGCTAGAGTTAGAAATAGTAGATTACGTACATACTAGCTAATGAACACGAGCTGTACAATAGAATCTGGGTACTCATATGCACATCAGAGTTATTTGCAAGTGATCACAAATGTTCAGCTCAGGCAATCTTTGTCAAGGTTCAGATGTTCAAACCATCGTTTGGAGGTAGAGTGTGGCAGGCATGCAAAGCCTGAAGGTGTACCGAGGAGAGATAAGGTTTATCGCCTATGTCCCCTAGGAGCTGTTGAGGATGAAGACCACCTGTTGTTAGTGTGCCCAGCTCACCATGACATTCGGTGCAAGTTTGGTCAACAGCTAGGGAAACAATTGACACCGTGCAGCTTATTGCCTGAATTGATGCATTTGACTAATCAGAAAGTGGTAGCTTTGTACTTAGTTTCTTGCCTAGATAACAGGAGTGTTTTGCTCAAACCAACTAGGTAATTGTTGTCAAATGGATCTCTCTGGTTTGGGTATTGACGTTAAATTAAAAGAAAAGAAAGAAAAGAAGACATACCACTAAGGAGGCCTTCAAAATTGATTCGATGAAAATAGTTTTGGCAAATTGGCAATTATACATTTGACAATATGTTTAATTTGCACAAAAGGCAATGGCACATTATAAGAGTGCAAATGGATTATCATTGAAATATATTAGTGAAAGTTTTAATGAGAGTGAGGGTGAAGGAGTGTTGTAGGTAGACTATGGTCTAATTTTTTTAGTTCATTATTTTATTTGGGTGTCAATGGGCAAAAAATGGAATTCACAATAAAGGGAACTCAACTTGTAAACATGATGATGATAAGTTTTTTAATGCCAATTTTTGGCCCTTGTTACATGAGTTTGATGAACCTTTTGTTCCCATCACAAGTTCAACAAGTCTTTTTTCTGAGTGATCCCAAAAACATCATGGTGAAAGGTTGTTTTTCATAAAGAACTTAGGACATTGGTAGGTGCAATTGAATTGTCTAGAAAACATATAATCTTGGATGGTGAAGCGTTGAGGGCTAGCTTAGGAATGGATGATGCCTAATCTAGTATGGATTTCATTTCTTACTCAATTTTATAATGAAGTTTGATTGCTACTCTATAACCAAATCTATGTAGTACATACGTAATGTGTAGAATATGGATTTCTATGTATCACCAACTTTTAATAACTTTTAAAAATGTATTCTTTCGAAATTTATTATTAGTTTATGGACACTTATACACATTTGGAATGGATTATATGTACCACTTGAGTACTTAAACATGATTCTTATGTATTAGGGTTAATATTTAGACTTCTAAAGCATAATAATTAGGGATTGATGAATGTTATTACATTATTAGAATTTTTAATATGGACTACATAGAATGTTAATATGTATTCCATAATGATAATATGGACTTTAAATTGTGAATAAATGATTGTAGATATAATTTGTGGATTGGTTTCCCAAGTTCTTTTATTAATATGGACTAGACATAATGTTAATATGGACTTTAGAATGCTAAGAGGGATATTTAGATTGTTAATTATTGTTCTTCATTTCCAAAAGTCTAAAATTGAAATCAAAACTTAAAGTTAGATTACATAGGTTTCTCATTTTGAATATCTTAACATACATTTGAGTTCATTAGCACAACTTGCCATAATTATCATGATTTGCAAATGGCATTATATAAATAGATGTATTATAGTTTGTAGTTTTCCTTGCTTTTTGACACTCTTTTTCATTCCTTCGATTGTGTTTCTGCCCCTCTATGCTTAATTGTGTAATTTTACAAAATTAAAGTTTTTCAATTAGTTATTTGCTTATTATTGTAGTACCTTTTTAAGTTTGGCATAAATTAAATTAGTTTTCAAAATTCCAAACTTTAAAAAAATTATTTACAATTCCCATTGAAAGTTTTTAAATATATTATTTTAATATTGAAATTACATAGGATTCCTAAGATACCTAGTTTAAACTTTTTTCATTTGTCGCATTTTTTTTTTGCAGGCTTTTAATGCATCAACGTCTTCCTATAACTTTCTTCAATACATTCATCAAAGGAAATAGTGGGCATGGCTGCTTCCCATGATTTTTTCTTCTCATCAGCATCCCTGCACTTGTTACTTTCCATTTCAACTTCTATTGCTACACCACCACTGCCACAAGGTCCTACAATGGTCACAAGGTCTTTGGATGTGCTTCACTAGGATTTGGGAGCATGAGGGATTAGGTTTAGAGAGTTTCTTTTACAAGATTGCATTTGGAAACACAACGTCGGCTTGAGAAGAGTTTTCTTTTTCACTGCCTTCGAGTTTGAAAGCTCTTGATTTGAGATCTTTTACATTTCATGCTTATTGGAAAAAATCACCATGGTGTACCGATCAAATATTATGTTTCTACTGCCATTCACACAAGGGAGCTTATGAGTTTTTAAAATTACTAGCAGGTTTTCATCATGTGCCACAAGAGTTTTACTTTTTGGAGGTGATTCTATTAGTCCCAATAAAACAAAAATTTGTTTCATATTTTTTGTCATTTCTATACATTGCTTATTTGTAGCTATAAGTCTAGTTCCGTTGGCTTGGTGCAAACCGTCTCTTGGCATGCAACGAGTAGAGACTAATGGATGTTGTATCTTAGAAGTTTTTTAGCATGTTGTTCAATATATTGTTTGTGGAATCTGAACACTAGGTTAGTTCAAGCGTTTACATAATGTGGCTCTCCAAGTTGACTATCCCCTCCTTAGGATGGGAGGTATAACTTGAAGGGATGTGCCACCAGGGGACCGGACATAACAACAAGCTTATCTATGTCAACAACTTTTGGATGAATATGTGACACATGTGGTTGCAAATGAGTGTTGTAAAGGAGTGGAAGTGGGTACTACAAATTTTGCATTATTAGAATCGCTGGATCTAGGCAACAATTGTTGCACTTTGACATATTTTGGGGAGAAAGTTAGCTTTGGTTTGAGAGGCTATTTGAAGTAGATTATAGATGAGAAGCTTGGGAGCTCTTGAGAAAACTTTGCATGTCCTGACTATTTAATGCACACATGACACCTTGCACATGGTCATTTGGAGTTGTCATGTGTAAGAAATTCCAGAAAGGATGTGCTCTTTGACTTTTGTTAACTATCACCCAAGTAGAGGTCATTATTGTCCAGTTGAACTAGAGCTTGTTTCCATGTTAACATGTGGGTTGGTTTGTGCAAGTAAGGGAATTCAAAAGTGGAGCTGTGTGGTAGTTGTGGTAGATGTGTATGGATTTTAATGGAAGGCTAGACAAGGAATTGAAGTTTTTATATTGTTTGAGACTTGGGGACTAGGAAAGGGTTCTCAATTGTTATTTTCAAAACTACCATTATTGATTTCCTTTATAGTTTTACTAGTTTTTGGCATTGTTGTCTACAAACCACTAAGCAACCTAGGAATCTATGGGTAGACAACTAACTATAATGGAGAGGAAAGTGGCTCACATAGGAGTGGATAACCTCATTCATATTGGTCTTCTTTTATATCATTTTCTTTTCTTTCTCATAGTTCTTTGATTTTTGGCCACTGATGCATTAGCTACCTTTGACAAGTTTGTGGAACATCTTGTGGCGATAACAACTTCTAGTTGGACATTCAAGTTCCAAACCATTTTTTTTAGTCCAAATTTTTTTTTATTGTAATTTGTAATCACCTTCATCAATTAGAGTTTGTTCATAGCAGACAAAAAAAACATATTGTTACTAAGGCATTTGTTTTGTGGATTCTAGAAGACTTTTGTTCTATGGATGCCACTAGTAAGGATGGATAAAAAGCTGATCTAACAAGAGAAACCTAAGCAGAAAGGCTAGACAAAGCTACATCAATTGTTGGAGGTGAACACATTGTATATAACAAAACTGGTGTATGACTTAATTTGAAATATTAGAATATTTTCAAAATGTCCTAGTTTCTTTTGCTTCAGTCTAGTTTGCTGTTTTAATTAGGACACTTTGACATTACTTGAAGTTGATGCACATCCACCTATAGTTGCCACTTTAAGTGGAGTAAAACTAGGTTGTAAACAATTCTCAATAACCATTGCAATGGAATCTATTGGATCTATTTTATTGTCTTCTACGTCATTATACTCTTCAACTTTTGGAGTAAATGTAAAAAGAGGGGTGAATGCATTAGCCTCCATGGCTTTTATTTAGAAATCAGGTGTGAAAGCTTTTGTGATCCTTGTTTTTTCCCAACCTTTAACAATCATTCCATCCATGCCTTGCACTTGTGTCCATGTTGAATGCAACCATCCACAAATTTGAGGTTTGAGATTACTCATTTTGAAATCAATGAGTGGCTCTTTCCCATCATAGATTTGTTGTTTAATAACATATGTAGTCCATTTGTTGAAATTAACTTTGAATGCATGTTTCAAAGTTCATTGGATAATGACATCTACAAGCTGCAATTCACTAGTACAATTGGTAGGATCAAACATGACAAGTATGTTTGGGTGTTTTTTCTTGATCCAATGAAGAAATTCCTTACTTTTGTGTATGTTCCAATAATCAATCAACCATACAAGCTTTTGATTTGCTTATAAGTTGAGTTGTTGGATCTTCTTGTGTAGGTAGTAGGCCAACAAAAGTTGTGAACAAAATCTTTCATTGTTTCCAACGTGGATTAGTGATTTTTTAAAAATGTAAGACCCCAACATGAGTTGATACATTTTAATTTTCCCTCATTTGAAGGAGGTAAACACCTATGTGTTGTACTTGTGAAAATAACTTGTCCAGGAAGTAGGTTTCCATTTGTTGTAAAAGATACCACAAAAGTTACTTGTTTTTTGTCTTGCACCTTTAATATTTGAATGTGTTTTGAACCTTTTTTGTCTTAGGCTTTTTCTCCAACAGTTGGAACAAGATGGATCCTAGTTTGGTTAGTGCTGACTACAAGGCATGGAGGAATCGAGTAAAGTTTCATTAGGTAAACTATTTTGTACACCATGTTGCATCCTTGTTCATGCCAATCTGTTGGCATTTTGTTAACTGCTATTGTTGCCATGCGAAAAGACCAGTTCATGTAGTGTTTTAAAAATTGTTTAGTTCATTCCCTTGAGATAATAAATCCTCCATGACCATTATAAAAAATCTTAGGAGTAAGGGATTCAATTATACCTCTTAAAATTGGTTGAACCACAGAGGTAGATAATGGTTGTCCAACATTTATCATCTTTTGTAACATTGTGACAAGTTCATTTCAAAGTGTAGGATATTCCTTTAATATTGGTAGATGTTTTAAATGTTTAATTACTGTTTCTTGTTCAGTTGCTTGTAGGTAATTTGGTCAGAGTTTTCCTTTTGGTGTAAACCAAATCCACAAGTTGCTTTTAACTAGTTTTTCATGCGGGCTTGGAACTCTTAGACTTTGGTCAGCAGTTTGCAAATAATGAACAACATTAGAATTAGCTCCATATTTTTGAATTGCTACCATTATGGATGGTCATAAATGTGGCTGAAATGAATTTGTGTATTGTTCTCTTGATTTTTGACGTTTGGGCTTGCTTCTTTCTTGATTGTTTACATCTTCTTCTTCGTTGGCCTCTTTCTTGATTTGCCTTTCAAATTGTAAAGTTGTGACAAACTTTCTTGGATGACCAACATGACGTTTCTTTACATTCTTTGGTAATATGGAATCATCTTGATTACCACTCTCATTTTAAAATTCTTCAACTTCTTTTTGCAGAACTTCTTTTCATTCCTCTCTTGTGATAGTTTTGAACAAATCGGTGAGCAAACTTTGTTGCAATTTTTTTACACCTAGTTTCATTCTTTAAGCATGCACATAAAACAACATATAACAAAAACGTCTATGCTTTTCTTTCCTTCCCTTCTCACCATATCTACAAACAAGTCTTCCCACAAAATCCACAAAGCAACAAAGTTAAGGATGAAACCTCAAGAAACAAAGAAACCACAAATTTTCAAAAAAACAATTTTTTTTAAGAAAACAAGAAGTTGTGGAATTTGGAATGTACTTTCAATATGTATTGTACATGTATTATACATATATTGTACACAATTTTAAATCATTGCTGAATTCTATAAAATTAAAATATTAATTTTCTGAAAATTCAAAAAAATTAAAATTTTCGGGGTCGAAATTAATTTTGCAAAATAAAATAATTATTTGGCAAGCACTTGCTGAACCTGAAAAAATGCTATCGTATACAAGTGTTCACCTAATTTTACATCCAAATCAATAGATAACTTTCTTGAATATGATTTGTTCATGACCAATAATTGGAAAGAACAATTATACTTTTCATTAGTAGTGCCCATTATATCCCCACTTTTACCAACCTTTTCAACTCCCAAAAAATTTAAATAATTATTTTTTGGTTCTTCCAAAGTTCAAGATAAATTATATATATATTTTTAGGTTGAGGAATACATTTGAAATTTTTTAATAGAGTGATGGATTGTGGTTTTGCAAATTTTAATTTTGCCAAGACATCCTGCATGACAACAACATTTTCTTTAATTATATTATCAATTAACATGATTATCACTTACAAAAGGTATTGTGCATATAAATGGGGATGAATAACAATTAACAAACGAGAAAATTTCCATTGTTTCAAACTTAATTTAATAGGATTTCAATAGTTGCATTATAATTTGTTTCAAAGGTTTGGAGTTTAAAAGGTTGTTGGGTACATATGTTTTCCCAAATTTAAGCTGAAAATATATTAGTTTATTGTGAACATTACTTTTTACATGTTGGGTGAATTATTAACAATTTATCTTGCTCAATATTTTGTCATATTGTTTAGCTTTTAAATGCATGATTAGGATTGAATTAAGTTTTATTTAGTGGGACATTTGTATAAGAATATTGTTTCAAAATTGGGAGTTATTTTTAAAAAATGATGTTGAATGTCCTTTTGAATTATAAGCTGATTAAATTTATAGTGCTTTGGGACATCACTTTCCCAAATAAAAAGAATGAAAAATGTTACCTAATATTATAGGCATTTTTTAGGTTAATAAATCATTAAGAAAAATTTATCAAAGTTTGTGTTGTACCATTTTTTAAAAGTGCAGTCACAATAAAATAAACCACCACTATTACCCAATATTATATAGATTACCATATGTCATATGTATAATTTATCATATGTTTAATTTAGTTTATGAGCGGTAATACACACATGGTAAATTATATCCTTCATGTTCCTTGTACCATTAATGAAAAGTACTCATAAAGCAGGCTTTGATATATTGAACTTTAACATATTATTTAATTCAATGATTGATATGAACATTTTTTTTTTTCAAATTTGTTAAAATTTTAAATAAAAATTACATGTTTAAAATAATTTTAAGTACATTCATTGAAATTCAAGAAAAGCTCAAAATCTATTTTTATAACCTTTAAATGTTTTGTAAGTAGATGAAATATTTAAATTAAAAAAAATTAAATTAATGAGGTCCTACATTGTACTTGTGGCTTTTTATCATCTTCATCTTCTAATCAAAATATATCTAATATGTAATGTAAAAGTAGGTTTGAAAATAATATTTGCCAATCAATTTCAAACATACTTATCACCTACTTTTATCATATTAAAGTTCTTCAAATTTTATACTCAACCTTAACATAAACCCAATGGAGACATAAATATTTTCAAAATGAAATATAATTTTTTTTCAATCTATTTTCTTATGTTTGTATGAAAAACTATCATATTTTACAATGAGATTTTAATTGAACATATTTTTTAATCCAGTTTATCATGTTTGAACCCCCAAAATATATGACATTGAAGGGATTTTTATTATTATTTTCAAGTTAATGCCTACATCCTGAAAAATTCATAACATTTTATCAACAATGATCTAACATACATTTGTCTGATTTATTTTTTCAAAGGATTATTTTTTCTAAACAAGTAGTATTGAGTAATACCTTCTAGTTAGGTCTTTAGTCCACCTAAACCATAAAAATAATTAAAAACTCCAATCCATTTAATCTATTCCAAATTAATCATAGGTTGATGTATCCATTTAAAAGGACCATATAAAATGTAACATAAGGTGTGAATCCAAGGAAACATATAAACTACGTTAATGTTATTGCAACATTCAATACACTTGATATCCTAATTGTTTCATTTCATTGTGATCAAGCACCCTTAGCCCTTAATTGAATGACTAGAATTGATTAAAAGTTCATCTATGGGACATGAACAAGATAATATTTTCAAAAGTTGAAAATTATGTTGAAAGCTTGGTCTTGAATGCCTTTTTTCAATTGTAGGATACAAATTAAAGTGCTTTGCAATGTCATTTTCACAAGCTAAAGTATTAGGCCATGTTAGCCTTTTACTTGCATTTCTTGGGTTAGTGAATCAGTGTGAACAATTTATCAAAAGGGTTTTCTCATATTGCTTCTAGTGTTGGATTGAATGACTAGGATTGATCAAAAGTTCACCTAGAGGGATGTAGAGGAACAAGCTTTTCAGAAGCTGAAAATTATAAGTACTGGAAGTTTGGTATTGAATGTCCTTTTCAATTGCATGAGACAAATCAAGGTGCCTTGGGACTTGAACAATTGTTGTGGTTTATGCAAATCTAATTTAACATGCAACAAGATGCCAAATATAAATAATATGAAGGCAATTGTTCCATAGTTATTTTGATTATGGCCGCATTAAAACTATTAGAAGTTCATTCATGTTGATGACTGATCACTAAGCACAAAAATGCCTTATGGGATTTGATGAACTATATACAGAAACTTCTCAAGTTGAAGCTTAAAACTTTCAAGAAAAGGATTTTTGCTGTAATACGTCAAATTGGAACAACTAAATAAAATGTTGAACATTCTGAGGTTCCCAATGTTCCACCAGATTGGACTTTACTAGAACAAAATGGCATGTTAAAAACCTAGCATGCCATTTCATTTGTTTATAGTTTGGCAAGGGTATCCTATATAGTTCATAAAGGACCACAAAGTTTTGAGATTTGGATTGTAGTGATTCAATTTGTAATACACAAGATATGCTTCTAATAGTATTTTTATATAATCTATTTTGATAGTGATAATCACGACATTGTATTTTTATTTTTTCTATTTTGATCATGATAATAATGTGACATTGCTAGATGCCCATGTTCAAGGTTTAAAGGCCTTGTCAAAACAAAGCTCAGAGCTAAATTGCTCTCTTGTTCAATGCTTGATCTAGAGGTAAATTGTGAAAAATTACTCTCAATAGAGCCTCTGCAAGCATGACCTAACAGGTGGGAGGGACCTTGTTATTGCAATCTATACCTGAAAGATTTTTGTCTATGATACATAAGGTTGCCAGAGCTTCTAATCTCCAGAATCTAGTAGAAGGTAGTATTGCGTGTACAAAAGGGCTGCCAGAAAGTCTGGACAAGTAAATTTGGGTTTCTGTAGATCAATAGCTGAATTGAGCAGATTGAGCAGGTTGCAGTGGATCTTTGCCCCTTTGTGCGGCCAACAGTGTCCACTTGAGGTGAGAACAGGGATAATATGCACATCCTGCATTGTACAAACAAAAGCACAATATCAATTAAGAACGATTTCCAGGAACACACAAACAGTGCATGGTCTGAAGGCAAAAGAAATCTTTGGCTGTGCTGAATGCAATCACAGGAGCTGCAGCAATTTCAACAAATGCTTCAATAAAATTGTTTCTAAGCTCTTGCAAATTGCAATAAATTATAAGCCATACTTTCAAACAATCATTTGAGCTTCATCATAGACAGGATGGATCTAGTATGTCATCTACAAGTAGAGCTTGGGTGTGGTATATGATTCTAACTATGCTGGGAACAGTCTGGTTCAACAATCTGAGAATTGGAAAAAAAAATTCTCCCAAATCCATAATCACGGTCCTGACTCCTCATGTTCTTAAGATCAAGGTATATAACCATATTCAATGATGAGCATTAAATTTTGACTATCTCACATCCCATGGTTATCCAGAGAGACTAATCAAGACAAAAACCTTGTTGCAGAGGGTACAGTAGACTTACAGATATGTTGACAAGCTTTGTCCATCAACACATTGCCTTTAAATCCTTAAAAGGCAATTCCTATGCTGATGGACAAAGCCATGTTGCTTGAAAGCCCCCCCGATTTTCAGCACCAATATCTGATTGTCCAGCTAGTTGAATGCATGTTCTTTGGCAAAACCTGACATGATGCAATGTCATGCTGACAAATCAGTCATGCTGAACAAGTAAGTGGCCTTGACTGATTTGTCAGCAAGTCTCACAGATCTGACTTCATTGCGAAGACTTCCCTGAGATTTGTAATGTACACAAAATGTTTCTACAATCTAGGCTTGATGACACTGATAGAGCTTGGGCTTCTTCTTCTTCTTCTTCCCCTATCAAACACCCACATCCCAGTTCTACGTAATTTTTGTTTAAAAAGAATAGATGAAAATGCAGAATCACAAATTCTCCTGATCGATCCCTTCAGCAGCAGCAGTCTAGCTTCAGATTCTCCCGTCCGGAAAGCCCTGAAAATCCGTTCTTTGACTTGCCATATGTACAAAATCACATAGAAATCTCGACCCAAGATTAAAGCCACATCGAAAATTACTGTCCACTGGATGATGTGATCAGGTCCTCCTGCATACATGATTAGCATAATATTACAAAATCAGCAAGATTCAAGCCTTTGCAACGTCATGGCCAAGTCACAGCTCAATAGTTCTTCAAATTGCCTTGACAACAAGAGATGGAGAAGAGAAAAAAGACGAGATGGAGAAGCAAAGAACACAACAGATGGATTGAAGCAAAGAACAGAACAGATCAAGCTGTTCAGGAAAGAAAAGAAGAGATGGAGAAGAAGACTTTCCCCAGGCTATAGGCAATGTTGGTTGCACAATTTGCAATTACACCCAAGTCCTTCAGATCATCAGACTTACTTGAGGCTTGTGTGGAAACTCTGGACAAATTCTCGCGGGCCCAAGTCATATAGTTGTGTCCAGACTCCTGTTCAGCGATTGATTTTGTCTAGTTGTCAGCTATCTGCTGCTGGTCGTCAAGAATTTGGTAGACTCCGGTGCAGCCAAGGACGACGTCGTCGGCCCCTGAGAGCTGCCTTGCATATTACCATAGATTATATGCAATAGCCTCACCACCTCTTCAGACAACTTATTGGAAGCTGTGATGTGGTCGAAGTCGCAAGGAGCTGCACACGGATCGACCAGCTGAGTGCGTCGACTGATCGACCCTGCACGCCTTGAAGATCCACCCTTTGTGTCCAGGGGCGCTGAAGCTGAGATTTTGTTTTCTTTGATCGATCCATGCTTGACTAACGACGCTGCAGCTGCAGGAGATGGGATTAGATTTCTCTTTGACGACGTTGTTCCTGGCACTCTTAGACTGTCGAACGTCTGCTGTCGGACTAGACGTGGAGTTGTAATATTATTCGACGAGGGGTTGTGCTTAGACTGCAAACCTCCCTGCAGTTGACAACTTGCCGATCTATTGTGACTATTGCTGAGTGTCTTGGTAGCTTGAATGGAAGAGAGCATTCTGGCGACAACAGGATCCTTGGATTTCAGCCGAGCTTGAACTGCATGATGATTGCTTGTGGGAAGTCTGCCATCTTCTTTCTTTAATCTACAAGATTGAACTCGCGTACTACCCAGACGTGCTCCATTTCCTGCAGGCTGCAAATCGACAGCGAAACCCTCGGAAATTAGATCTGCAGAATGTGAATGAAGTTCTCGTATCTGTACTACCGTGGAGATTTTGGCGACTGCAGCAGCTGCTTTTCCCGCGACAATTTCAGCGCTCGGGTCCAGCAATGCTGCTACTCCAGGTGAGCCATCTGATGGGAGCAGCTGCTCGCGAAGACAGACGACTCGCTTCTCAAGTGACAGGACCTCCTCTTCCAACACTGCCACTTCAAATAGCAATTTTCTTGTCTGCATGACCAGATCCATGTCAAGATCGCACATTGTTAGCACAAGTTCAACAAACCTTCTTTCAGATCTAGAAACCTCATGACGTCTGCTCTGCGTGCTTGTCTGCAGCATAGAATGTAATCGACATGACTAGGTACTACTTTATCTTCTTTGTCTCCCCATAATTTTCTTCTTAGAAAGTTGTGATTCAAGGATCATGAATGAAAGGCGATTCATCACCTCGACAGGAAGATTATTCGGAATACGAGGCAGAGATCCCAAAGCTCTATGGAGACCACGGTTGAGAGCATTGCGCAGGTTCAACTCCTGCGCCAGGCTTTTCTGCAGCCTGGTTACCTTATCATACACAACAAACCCCCAAAGATTTGTATGCAAATTTTTCAGGCAAGTGCAAAATCGGGGAGAAATCCTGATGCGTCTTATAAAACCAGTCGACAATGAAGAGATCAATAGCGGCCGCGACGTCATGAGAGAACAGTTCATAGATCTCTCTGTCTGGATCATCACTTGTGAACATTGTGAACAATCCGTCGGATCATGTACTCAAAATGTAGGAATGTATGTTCACCTCTTTCTCCAAGGCAGTCCGCCGTTCTTCGCGTTCCCGCCGGCCCCTATCGTATACAGATATCTTCGACCTTGACGTTTGCTTGTGAACCTTTCCAGAGAAACACAACAAAGACAACTCGACTGAGCAACACAAGCACCTGAGGTAATGCAGCATGTAAAGATCGTGTCTGTAAACATGAAAATATTCTATCTGTCGAGCTTCAGCTAAGAAGGCATGTACGAACAGGACGTTGATCTTGAAGGTCTGTCTTAAGGCACGCTCAGCCTCAGAAGGGAAAAATAATGCACATTAAAGCAGAACTACTGAGAGCAACTCTAACAGGTTCAGAACGTCGGGAATGATGATCAAGGGAGGCAGTGAGTACTGGAGCAGCTGCTGGTGACACGTTCCTTGCTTCTTGATGTCGAGGAAGGACGAAAGACGATGTCAAAACATGACATGATGAATCCGAAGTCTCTGTGAGAACGATAAGAGTTTGTATACAAGACGTCGTCCTACATGTATGACTCGAGAGTGATTGATGAAGATTACCTTGCCAGGCTGCACATAAACGCATTGTGTCTGACGTTGGTAAGAGTCGAGTCCGCGTACTGACACATCCGGCCATTGACAGTCGACCTGCATCGATTCCCTGATCCTCACCACATCCGCGAAGTCTGTAGCAACGATGCGCAGTTCAGCGCGAAACCTCATGAGCCGTATTAATTTTCTTATAGTAGAGCGTCAAAACCAAATCATATCAGTGTAACGTCCTGCGATGCTGCCTAATCACTAGTATGTACACTGATTTTTATATCAGTAGCAGCATCATATTCCGTCCAGACGAACAACAAAGTCGAGAAGAAAGAAAAACCTACCTTCCAACCACAAGCGAGACGGCCGTCGACAAATCAGTCACGCCTGCACCGGACCGATTGAAAAGAAGTCGAATGAAACTGCAGCTCTGTAGTACAGACTCGACTTACAGCCGGAGTTTGTATATGAACTTTCTTCAAGAAAACAAAGTCTAAGTTCATAGAAAAAGCACTAGAGCTTCTTTCTCGAGGGCTCAGTCTCTTTCCTGACTTTGAACTTGTCACTATATTCCGACGGCAGAATATTTATGAGAAAGTGATGAGTCGAGTTGTTCGCGATTGAGCAATGTAGAGTTTCACACAAACAAATAAATAGAACACTGAGACAACAACACAACATGATGATGTACTCACATGAATGATGTTTGGCAGATTTGTGAGAAGAAGGGCAACCAAAGCGGTTGCGCTGCAGAACAAAGAGGACTTCACTAAACAAAAAAGAAAAGAAAAGAAAAGAAAAGAAAAACAACACAATCAAAACTCATGGGATCAGATATACTTACGCAAACGTTTTCGCCACATGAATTGACCATTTCTTTTCTTGCAACAGCAAAAGCTGACAGATCTCCAGGGGCGACTACTCAAGGGCGGGCACAGATGTCCATATGGATTTCCGTCGAGTGCGCCTGCGTGTCTGCCTGGACGCGAGCGCCAATTACGCAAAAAAGAGCACCAAAAGGCTCCTCCGCCTCCTCCAAAACCAACCTCCAAACAGGGTACGAGTCTGCAGGTCAGAGAATAGTAAATGTACTTACGTGCGCTTCCTCTCACTGCAATCATAAGTTAAATAAACCAGTGTTTGGTCGGTTGTTGCCTTCTTCTTTTTTCTAACCGCCGGATACTAGGTCATTTTCCTTCACATCACACAATCTAACAAACACTTACTGTCAAACTTGAGTTATCAAACAAATTGGTTCATAACCGCTGGTTACGCATAGGGGTAGGTTATCAAGTGATCAGATGATAGTCACATGTTATCCTGTTGGTTATTAGTCGGTTATAATTTATAAAAAAAATTAAAATGATTATTTTCTCCGGGTACTAGTGTTTGAAGATTGATAACCTACCTGGATGATAATCAGGTCATCCAGGTAAGTTATTAAAATTTTGAAAATTCAATATGAAGTGGTTATCAATTCAAACAATTTTCAAAATAATCAAGCATCATCTCATAGGTTATTAATAATCAGCTTCATAAATGGGTCAAAACTCAATAACTGGCCAACGCTAATTGTAACCTACTTGGTAACCAAAATTAAAATGATGATTTTTTTTGTTTTTAAATGTTTTCGATACTAGTGTTTGAAGATTGATATCCTATTTGGACCATAATCAGGTCATTGAGACAAGTTATTAGATTTTTCAAAATTCAATACCAAGTGGTTATGAATTTAATTGATTATCAAAAAAATCAAGAATTGTTTAGTTAGTTATTAATAATCAGCTTGACAATTGATTCAAAACTCAATAACCAACCAACACTAGTTATAACCTACCCAACAACCGCAATTGCAATTAATGTTTTTCTATTTAAAATTTTTTTCCTAGTGTCTAAAGATTGATAACCTACCTAGATGATAATTGGGTCCTCCGAGTAAGTTATTAGATTTTTGAAAATTCAACATTAGGTAATTGTCAATTCAACTAGTTATCAAAAGAATAAAAAGTTACTAGTTTGATATTGGGCCAAAATTCAATAACTAACCAACATTGGTTCTCATGCAAAGAATTGATTGGGTATCACTTACCATGATACCCAATAAATGATGCTTGGATTTCAAAGTATCTAACTTGAGATAACCGGTTCACAAATAATCAAGTTTTTTTAATATTCAAATTTCATGTACCCGGGTACATTATATAAATAACCTCTACATCCAATTTTTAGGGGTTTAAGAGTAGGGATTCTAGGTTTAGTTAGAGTTTAGGGTTAAAGGTGGAGGCAAGGTTTGGGTTTAAAGTGGAAGTTGCATTGGATTTAAGGTGCAAGTTGGAGGCATTGTTTTTCCCACATGGGAAGTAGGATTATAACCACAAGTACATTGTGTTTGGTGTTCATTGTGTTGTCAAAGCTTATCATATTGTTGCTGGTTTTCACCTTGTTTGTTGATGAACAATTGAAGTATTGACAATGTTGTTGGTGTTCACTGTGTTGTTGATAATTGTAAGTGCTCACCATGTTGTTGCTAGTTGCAGGTGCTCATCAGGTGAATGCATGGTATGGTGGTTCAATTTCAATAGATGAAACATTCCATAAAAGTCCATAAGGTAACTTTAAAATGGTTGTTTATTATATCACTAATTAGTTTAAACTAATAAACTCAATATGAAGGGTTGCCCACTTAGATATTTCAATGCCATTTATTATAGGGGAGAAAAAAACCAAAAAATTTGCAATTTATAAAAACATATTAAAAAACCCCAATTTTGATGATTCAAAAGTCCATAACTTAATTTTGGCTTAGGTTTTTGATGCAAGGATTCCACACATGGATTTTTTGAAAGTCCATTACAAAAAATGAGTGCACATTTTTTGAAAACACATTGTACATATGTATTAATAATCAAGTTGCTAATTTAGATTTAATAGATATAATGGCCAATTGACAAATCTAAGCATATATTATTTGTGATAGGTGTTCACACCAAGGATACCTTATTGAAATCATGTGCGTGACACACAAAATGAACCACCATACTATGCATTCACCCCATCGTGTGGTTGGTTCTCATCATGTTCATTAACAAACAACTTAGATATTAGCATTGTTGCTAATGCTCATGTGTTGTTGCTAGTTGCTGGTGTTCATTATGTTGTTGAAGTTCGTCATGTTCTTGTTGATGTTAATCACGGTGATGTATGTGTTCATTGTTTTTGTTAACTTTCTTTGGTACCACCATTGTTGTTCATAATGTTGTTACCATTGCTCATAATATTACTTTCCTTCTCTGTGGTTGGTATCACCTTACCATGCATGGTCCTAAAAGTTAGAGTTTATTGGAGGTAGAAGGTGGTTGGTTGCAAGTCTTTGGCAAAAAATTGCATTTTAGGTATATGTTCATTTTTTTCCCAAACTTGTGTGATTTTTTGTTCATTTTTAAAAAACTTTTATATTGGAGATAATGTGTTGATAATATCTTTGGATGTGTTTATGTAAGAATAGCTTCCAAATTGGGAACATTGCTTACAACCTTAACTTTTCCATTTTATTACCAAATTTTGAAGTACTTTTACAATTTATTTACATAACTTCATATGCGAAAAGTGAACCAATCCTTGAATAATACATGTACATTTTTGCATTTTGCAAAACTAGAAAGAATATAATTATTTAGTTTTCCCAATCTTGGTCTATTAACACATCTTAAAAATAGAACCAAAATTTCTAGATGAAGGATGTGATGTGTTCATGAATGGGAGTGAAATAAGGCTAAAAGAAAGAATTGAAATTGAAAGGTTTGAAGAAGTTCCAAGTTGAGGAAAGGTCTTGTTTCATATTTTAAAAGAAATGGAATAATTTCATTAAAAAAAATGTGGATGTAGACCATGCATTAATTGTTAAATCTTTTCAAAAAATGAATAACAATTTGAAAGCCAAGCTTAAAATTTCATAGAAAACTTATCAATAAATGTAGTACTTCTTAGTACTTTTGCTAGAATTGCATAAATGTGATAGGGTTCTACAAATCAAAATAATACTTTGTTGGACTATTATCTCATTCGCATGTGCTTTGATTTCACAAAATAATGTTAGATTAAGACATAAACCATCATCTATTACAAAATTTTAAAGAAAATTATTTTTCAAATTTCCACCATGATGCACAAAACTCAAATAGGTATTGAAAATTATCAAATTGTGACAATTATTTATGTACATCATAGCCTGCATTCACCTAGTGCAACTTATTGCAAAAAACATAAAAATTAAAATTTATATAAATATAAATAGGGTGCCAATAATTCATTTCAAAATATTTTTAAAATATGTACTTAGAATATACGTAAAATATGCTACCAATATGCCATTATTTCATAACATATTAATAAATGTCCTTTTGCTTTAGGTGTTTTCTAAAATATATGAGGAGTGACCTTGTCGCAACCCTAGCTTTGGGCTCGCGACCAAGGCAAAGGGAATTGCAAGGGTGCGGGCCAAAGGGAAGCCCGGGAGTTAAACCAAAAGGAAGCCCGGGAGCTAAGGTAAAAAGAAGCCCGAGACCTAAGGCAAGAGGAAGCCCGGGAGTCACATCACATATTCCCGGGAATGTTAGAAAGTGTGAGGGAGTGAACCCTCACACTCCCAAGGCAACTCCCACTTTGGGAGATGGAGTCCCGGTGGACTCCCGAAACTTTAGAGAGCGATTGCAGGGGTCAAACCT
>Ga0116227_10002367_pt1 | contig 43010 bp, 44 predicted proteins | sample S1TSphgellanicum_FD_89693 | JGI IMG/M metagenome (GOLD analysis project Ga0116227, IMG submission 89693) | Host-associated microbial communities from peat moss isolated from Minnesota, USA - S1T2_Fb - Sphagnum magellanicum MG | ecosystem: Host-associated > Plants > Peat moss > Unclassified... | reverse complement strand
TTTTTGGCGGCGAGCTCGGCGAGGCCTTCATTGTTCAGCCGGCAGATCTCGGCCGCGACATCGCGCTCCTTGCGGTACCAGAACGGGTTGACGCTCAGGATCTCCATATCGACGCCTTGCGCATCCATGGCCGCCAGACGTTCTTCGATCACGATGAAATGTTCCTGCGCGCCCTTGGTCGGCGGCATGATCCGGGGAACATCGGGGCCCATCAGGTTGAGCGCCTCATGGAAGATGCAATGGCAATGCGTATCGATGACCTTGACGCGCTTGCCGTTGATCATCACAGGCGCGCGTTTCGCCGGCGTCCCCGCCTGCGGCACCTGCGCCTTTGCGGCCTCGATCAACCCGCAGCCGCAAAAGGCGAGGCCGCCGAGATAGGCGGCGGCGCCGCCGAGCAAAGAGCGACGTGTGAACATGTAAATCCTCCCGGCTCGATTGTGTGCGAGGTTAAGTGTGGCCACGAAGCTGGTCAAATCATCAGAGTCGAGGCGAAGCGACTGCGTCGGGGGCGACATCCGCCGCGCTTTCGGCGCGATGGCACAAGATGCTGTGCAAAATGACGAGCGTCAGGCCGCCGGAGATCACCGGTTGCTGCAAGAGAAGCCGCAGGATGAGAGGCATGGCCTGCTGCGCCTCCGGGCTCACGAAAAGACCGCCGAGGCCGACGAGAAAGGCGAGGCCCGCGGAGATCAACCGGCGGTCGTCCCATTCGACCTGCGCGAGAATATGGACGCCATGCATGAAGACGATGCCGAACAGCAAGGTCGCTGCGGCCGAGATGACGGGCAGCGGCACGACGACGAGCAGCATGTCGAATTTGATGCAGCCTCCGAAGACAATGAGCAGGATGCCCGCGGCGAGCGTCGCGTAGCGCGAGCCGACGCGGGTTGCCCGCAACATGCCGATATTGTCGGGATAGACGATCGTGCTGAAGCCGCCGAAAAGGCCGGCGACGACGGAGCCCAGCGCAACGCCGAACACGCCTTCCGACATGCGCCCCGACGAGAGCTTCACGCCACCCCAATCGGCAACCGTCTGGTAGAGCGCCATGGACCCCATGCTGGCCGGCAGGAGAACGAGAAGGAAGACGATCACCAGCTCGGGATCGACGCCGAAGCCGAACGGAAAGAGCCGCGGCGTCACGAGGATCGGCGCCGCGGCGACGGCGGCGAAGGAGATCGGCTTGAAGACGGCATAGAAGAGCGTGCCGATCGCAAGGCCGATGAGAATGGCGCAGCGCCGAACGAGGCCGCTCGTGAACAGCATCACGCAGATGATGGTGAGCACGGCGAGGCCGCCTGCGGCGAGATTGACGAGAGGAAAGCCCGGGCTCGTCGGCAGGCCGATCCAATTCGGCAAAGCGACATTGGCGATCTGGATCATGATCAGCATGACGACCATGCCCGAAATGATCGGTGCACGCAGGAAGCGGCCGAATATGCCGATTAGGCTGAAGCCTTTGATCGGCACCGTCACGGCGCACCAGATCAGCGCTGCAACGAAGAAGGACCCATAGGCGGCGCCGAGGCCGCCCGATTGAAGGTGGCCGACGGCAAGCAGCGCTGCGAAGCTGCCGGCATAGGGACCTTGCGCGATCGGCAGGCGCAGCAGCAGCACCGATTGCAGGATCGTGATAATGCCGCAGACGATGAAGCTCATGCCGTAGAGATAGGCGATCTGCTCCGGCGGCAATTGAAACGAGCGCCCGAGAAGGCCCGGGAACACGAACATGCCGGTCATGCCGAAAATGTTCTGGAGCCCGAGAAGGATGAGCTGGGGCAGTTGAAGACGCTCGTCGATACCGATATCGAACACCGCCGCGCTGCGTGGCGCGGCTGCCGCCTGCTGCATCTCGTTTCCCCTTTATCTTTATTTGAGCTGTCTATCCGCAGCAGCCGCTTGCATCAAGCATCCACGAGCTCCTTCATCGTCGCGTAGAGCGCCGATTGCGCCTCGAAACCAATGCCGGGATGGTCCGGCACGTCGATGAATCCGGACTCGACGCGCATGCCATCGGCAAAACCGGCAAAGGCTCCGAAGACGCCGGGATAGGCTTCGCAACCACCGAGGCCGAGGCCGGCGACGAGGGCGAAGGACATCATGTTCCCGCCATGCGGGAAGATCGCGTTGCGCGATCCGCCGGCGGATTCGACGAGATCGACGAGGCGCGCATAGGTGGCGATGCCATAGGCCTGCGGCGGGTCGACCTGAAGGATGTCGCGATCATGCCGGAAACCACCGAAGCACAGGAGGTTTTCGACATCCGGCAGGCAGTAGAGATTTTCGCCGGTCGCGAGCGCCGGCGCGTAGGCGGCGGCAAGCTCGGCGAAGAGCTTGTAATCATGCGGCGGACAGGGCTCTTCGAACCAGCGCAGGCCGTAAGGCGCGAGCGCCTTCGCATAAGCGAAGGCAGTGTCGCGCGCGAAGGCCGCATTGGCATCGACCGCGAGATTTTTCGCGCTTCCCATCAAGGTAAGCGCCGCCTCGATCCGTTTCAGATCGTCGGGGATCGCGGCGCCGCCGACCTTGATCTTCATTTGGGTGTAGCCGTCGGCGAGGCGGGTCTTGATCTCGTCCTGCAGGCTCGCGATGCCGCCGCCCGGCTGATACCAACCGCCCCCGACATAGCAGGGCACTTTCTTCAAGGCGTGTCCCGGCGCATAGCGTTCGGCGAGGAGATGCCAAAGCGGTCGCTCGAGCACTTTGGCGAGCGCATCCCAGATCGCGGTCTCGATCGTGCCGATCGGCACCGAGCGCTCGGCATCGCCCCCCGGCTTCTCGCGCTTCTGCATGACGCTCAGGGCTTTCTCAGGGTCGAGAGTGCCTTTGTCGTCGCAGAGCGTGTCGGGCGACGCCGAAAGAAGCCGCGGGATGAAACGCGCCCGCATCGACGCGCCGCAGGCATAGCGGCCCGTCGAGTTGAACGCATAGCCGACGACCGGCTTGCCGGCGCGCACGACATCGGTGACGACGGCGACGACCGATGTCGTCATCTCGGAAAAGTCGAAGGCCGCATTGCGCATCGCCGAGGCGACGGGAACGGACTTCTCGCGAATGTCGACGATGCGCATCGTGAACTTTCAGCCTTGATAATCGAAGGCCGTCATTGCGAGGAGTGAAGCGACGAAGCAACCCAGGGCAACGGCTTTCCCTCTTTGCCCCTGGGTTGCTTCGCTACGCTCGCAATGACGGTCCCTCCGGAATCACACACGAAATCCCATCGCGAGATCTCGCTCGAAGCTCTCTCATTCGAACGATGTCGTCGCGATGCGGACCGGCGGCTTGGCTTTCGACAGGCGCGCATAGATCTGCAAGCCGATCAGCACGAGGCAGAGAAACAGAAAGAGCGCGCTGATCGGCCGTTCGATAAAGGTCGAGAGATGACCGCGCGACAATAGCAGCGAGCGACGGAAATTATCCTCGAAGCGCGGCCCGAGCACGAAGCCGAGCAGGATCGGCGCCGGCTCGAAACGCAGCGAAATGAGGAGGTAGCCGAACATGCCGAAGACCAGCGTCAGGCCGACGTCGAACAAAGTGTTCTTTGCCGAGAACACGCCGATGCAGATGAAGAACATCGCGCTCGGGAAAAGATAGCGGTAAGGCACCGTCAGGAGCTTCACCCAGACGCCGATCATCGGCACATTGAGGAAGACGAGGATCAGATTGCCGATCCAGAAGCTCGCGATAAGGCCCCAAAAGATGTCGGCGTGCTCGACGATGAGTTGCGGTCCCGGCGTGATGCCCTGGATGATCAAGGCGCCGAGGATCAGCGCCATCACCGCGTCGCCGGGGATGCCGAGGCTCATGGTCGGGATGAAATCGCCCTGCACGGACGAATGAGTCGACGCCTCGGGGCTCGCGACCCCCTCTATCGCACCATGACCGAACTTTTCCGGATGTTTCGAGATCTTCTTTTCGGTCGCATAGGCGACGAAGGAGGCGATCGTCGGTCCGGTGCCGGGGATCAACGAGCAAAGGCTGCCGACGAGCGTGCCCCGGAGGATCGGCGGCGCCGCCTGCTTGATCTCGGCCCAGCTCGGGCGCATATCCCGGGCGCGCAAGGCGACTTTGCCCGCGGCCGTCGGCGCAACATTGTTGACGCTTTTCAAGAACTCGGCGATGCCGAAAAGGCCGAGCGAAAGCGCGACGAGCTCGACGCCGTCAGCGAGATCGAGAATGCCGAAGGTGAAGCGCTCGGTTCCCGTGTTGACGTCGGTTCCCACGATGCCGAGGATCAGCCCCAACAGCGTCATCGCGACGCCCTTCAAAGGCGAACCTTTGGCGAGCGTCGCGCCGGCCAGGAGCCCGAGCAGCATCAAGGAACAGATCTCCGGCGCGCCGAAAGAGAAGGCGATGCTCGCGATATAAGGCGCGAGGAAGATCATCTCGATGATGCCGAAGGCTGCCCCGAACATCGCAGCGAGAATGGTGATGCCGAGCGCCGTGCCGCCGCGCCCCTGCTTCGTCATCGGATAGCCGTCGAGACAGGTCACCGCATGGGGGGGATGGCAAGGCAAGTTCAACAGAATAGAGCAGATCGCGCCGCCATATTGGGCGCCGTAATAGATGCCGGCCAACATGAGCACCGCAGCCACGGGCTTCATGCCGAAGGTCAGCGGCAGCAGGATCGAGATCGCCGAGAGCACGCCCATGCCGGGCAGCACGCCGACGAGATTGCCGACGAAGACGCCGATGAAGCACCACATCAGGTTGTGAGGCTCGAGCGCGACGCCGAAGCCGTGGACGAGGTCGGTGAAGCCGATCATGTTCATCGGCTAAAATCCTCGCAAGATGGGGATGGGAATTTGCAAGCCGTAGGCGAAGAGCAGCACGCCGAAGACGGTGATCGCGGTGGCGAGCACCGCCGCCTGCTTCCAGCTCGATTGGCGATCGCCGAGCGCGGTGACGAAGACGCAGGCGAAGGCCGCCGGCAAAAGACCGGCATATTGCGCGAGCACGATGAAGAGCACGCCGCCGGTGAGTATCGCGCCCCAACCGCGCCAATCGGCGCCGCGACGCGGCGCGTCATGCATGAGCGCGGGCGCCGCCTCATCGGCCGGCGAAAAGGCAATCATGATGCCGACGATCACCATGAGGATGCCGAGAAGCGCCGGGAAGAAGCCTGAGCCCATCGCGGTCAGGCTGCCGATGTCATAGGTCGCGCCGATCAACGCCGCGGAGAGCCCGATGAGCACCACCAAGCCGCCCGCATAATAATTGCTGCGTCGACGCGCGATCATTGCATTCCTCCCGCTGCGCGCCATCGTTCTTCAGCGATGCTTGGCGCCTCCCGTTTAAGACACGCACGCGTGCCTGTAAACGGCTGAGGCGTCTTCACGGCCATGCGTGGAACGCCTATCGTTCGCGCTCTTCCGGCGTCGTTTCAGCAACGCACAGGCATCAAACAAAATCGGCGCGTGCGCTGGCAGAGCCGCACGCCGATATCGACTTCTCACCGGCTTGATCCAGCCAAATCGCTCGACTATACGAAACATACGTTTGTTTCGATCATAAAGCACATCGTCTTCGCGGTCCAGGGACGCGCAAGACATGCCGACCGGTCGACGCAATCAAGAAAGGAAAATGCATGAGCGAGGAAACGGTGCCCCCCTATGGGCCCAAGAAGGTGGTGAAGGCCGATATCGAGGCTGCCGCCACGCGGCTCAACAATTGGGGCAAGTGGGGCCCCGAGGATCATGTCGGCACGCTGAACTACACGACACCCGAGGACATCGTGAAGGCAGCAAAGCTCGTGCGCAAAGGCCAAGTGATCTCGCTCGCGCTGAATTACGACAGCAAAGGACCGCAAGGCGGCAAGACGAAATTTCCGCCGGTCGGCCGCTTCAACCCGGTTCACACGATGCTGCGCACCGGCAGCGACGCCTATTCGGGCACGCTCGACAAGCGCGGCATTCGCTCGGCCGATGACATCGTGCTCTTTCCGATGCAATGCGGCACGCATTGGGACGGCCTCGGCCATATTTTCTATGAGAACTCGATGTGGAACGGCTATGATTGCCGCAACGTCTCGTCATTCGGCGCGGAGAAGGCGGGCATCGAGCATACGAAGGAGAAGTTCGTCGGCCGCGGCGTGATGCTCGACATCGCGCGCGACCAGGGCATGGACGCGCTGCCGGACGGGTTTGCGATCACCAACGCGATGCTCGATCAATGCCTGATGAACGAAGGCGTCGAGATCGGTCGCGGCGACTTCCTCATTCTGCGCACGGGGCAGATGGAAGCCTGCCTCAAAGCCGGAAGCTGGGACGGCTATCCGGGCGGCGACGCGCCGGGGCTCGCCTTCGAAACGCTCGATTGGCTGCAGGAAAAGCAGATCGCCGCGCTCGCCACCGACACCTGGGGCGTCGAGGTGCGGCCGAATAATTGCGACGACGCGAACCAGCCCTGGCACTGGATCTGTATTCCCATCATGGGCCTCACGATGGGCGAGATCTTCAAGCTCGACGAGCTGGCGAAAGCCTGCGCCGAAGACAAAGTCTACGATTTCTTGTTCGTCGGTCCGGCGCTGCCGATCACCGGCGCGGTCGGCTCGCCGATCAATCCCGTCGCGATCCGCTAGCCCGGCATTCAAGTCCGGATGCGCGCCGCGCTGCGACGGGCATCCGGGCCAAGCCGGCCTCGAAAATCGCCGCATTCGCTATAAAAAAGTGCGGCGTGAAAAATGTCTCAGGGAGAGGTCATGCGCGGATTGTTCCGCCTCGCGCCGACGCGGCGCACGTTTCTTCGTGGGGCCGGGCTGCTCGGCGCGACGGCTCTTGTCGGGACGTCTCGTGCGGGTGCCGCCGCTTATCCCGAGCATCCGATCAAGATCGTCGTCAATTTCGCGCCCGCCGGCCCGACCGACATCATGGCGCGCGTCTTGAGCTCACCGTTGAGCGAGGCGCTCGGCAGCTCCGTCATCGTCGAGAACAAGGCGGGCGCCGGCGGCAATATCGGCATCGGCTTCGTCGCGCATGCCGATCCCGATGGTTACACCTTGCTGATCACCTCGAGCGCCTATGTCGTCAATCCGGGGCTCTATCAGAAGGTACCCTACGATCCGTTCAAGGATTTTGCGCCGATCGCCGAGCTCGGCACCTCGCCGAACATCTTCCTCGCCGATCCGAAGCTCGGCATCAATTCGATCGCCGATCTCGTCGCCAAGGCGAAGGCCGACCCGGATAAATATAATTATGCGAGTCCCGGCATCGGCACGACGCCACATCTCTCCGCCGAATTGCTGAAGATCAAAGCCGGCATCAAGATCACGCATGTGCCGTTTCCGGGCGCCGGACCCGCGGTGCAAGCCTTGCTGGCCGCGACCACGCAGATCGCCTGCGTGGCGCTGCCCCCGGCGCAGCCTTATGTCACCGCGGGGCAATTGAAAGCGCTCGCGGTGACGGGGAAGACACGTTGGCCGGAGCTGCCCGACGTTCCGACCATGGTCGAGCTCGGCTATGACGGCTTCGTCACCGATACGTTTCAAGGTTTTCTCGCACCGATCAAGACGCCGCCCGCGATCGTCGACCGCCTCGCCACGGCGACCGATACCATCTTGCGCCAGCCGGACATGCGCGACCGTCTCCTGAAGATCGGCTACGAGGTGATTGCCGGCAATCAGGCCGCGATGAAGCAGCGGATCGACAAGGAAGTACCGATGTGGCGCGACCTCGTGGCGAAAGCCGGCATCAAGCCGCTCTAATCAGCTATTTCGCATCGACGAGGTGGTAGGAGGCATGGCAGGCGACGCAGTTCTCCATCAGCGCGCCGAGCTGCTTCAGCGACGCCCGGGTCTCCTCATGGGCGGAGATTCCTTGCGACAAAGTGTCGAAGCCGCGACGCAAACCGTTGCCGAACTGTTTCCAAGGTCCGGGCAATTTCGGGCCGAGCGCCTTCGGAAACTCGGGATCGTCAGCATTGCGCTTCGCGCCACGCGCCGCGGCGGCTTCCGCCGCCTCCATCGCATTGCCGTCGGCGAGGCTCGCACTGATCACCTGGATACTGATGACGAAGAGCCGCATCTGCCCGAGCACATAAGCTTTTTCGGCGGCGGTGAGCGGCAGTGGCGTGCGGTCGTCGGTATCTTCAGCGAGGCTAGGCTGAAGGCAGGCGAGCAAGACGGCGGCGCCGCCGAAGAAGATCCTGAGCATGGACCGAACATCCTGAAAGCTATATATAATATAGTATAGCTCCAAGCGCCCGGCCGACACAAGCGCTTTGCCCCCGCGCGGCCTCGGACTTTCCGTTGGGTCCTATTTCCCCTCGATGAATTGCGGATCGACCGGAACTCCATAAGCCGTGGCCAAGCGGTTCGTCTCATTGGCAAGGCCGATCACCGCCACCAGCTCCGCCCACTGCGCCTCGCTGAGGCCCTTCGTCCGCGCCGAGGCCGTATGCGAGGCGATGCAATAAGGACAATTATTGGTGACGCTCACCGCGATATAGATCATTTCCTTGGTGAGCGAATCGAGCGCGCCCGGCGCCATCACCTCTTTGATGTTGGTCCAGAGCCGCTTGAGAGTCGGAGGGTGCGTCGCGAGCGCCTTCCAGAAATTGTTGATCCAATCCGTCTTGCGCACTGCTTTGATGTCGTCATAAACGGCCCGAAGATCGGCCGAAGCCTCATGCTCCTCGATCATCTTCACCATCGCTTCTTTCCTCCAGATAAGCACTCGCGCGCTTCCCTTAACTCATTTTACTTCAGAGCGGGATCAACCCTTCGGTCATCGAAGTGTCACGCGACTCTCTTAAGCGCCGAGTTGTCACGCTCGTTGCGCAGGGGAAGCATTTGGCGGCCGATGTTCAAGCGATCAGGCAGGTCACGGCAGCAGGCCTGCGCGCCGCGTTGCATCGCAATGCCGGGCTTTCGCGCGCCGGCCTTGCCGAGCGGCTCTTCACCTTCGTCTTCAGAGGATTGGTCTATCCGCAGATATGGGAAGATCCGACGATCGACATGGAAGCGCTGCGGCTTCGGCCTGACGATCATGTCGTGACGATCGCGTCGGGCGGCTGCAACGTCCTGAGCTATCTCGCCGCGGGACCCGCGAAGATCACCGCGGTCGATCTCAACGGCGCGCATATCGCGCTCAACCGCCTCAAACTCTGCGCGGCACGCCAGGTTCCGGATTACGACACGTTCTTCGCCTTCTTCGGCCGCGCCGATCGACACGAAAATCTGCTCGTTTATCGGCGCTTCATCAGGCCGCATCTCGATCGTGAGACGCGTGCCTATTGGGACGGGCGCGGCCTCTTCGGACGCCGCCGCATCACCATGTTCGCCCGCAATTTCTATCGCTACGGGCTGCTCGGCACGTTCATCGGCGCGACGCATCGGCTGGCACGTTTCTACGGCTGCGACCCCGCCCGTCTTCTCGAGGCCCGCACGCTGCAAGAGCAACATGCGCTCTTCGAGACCGTGGCGGCGCCGCTTTTCGAGAAACGCGTCGTGCGCTGGCTCATTGAACAGCCGGCCTCACTTTACGGACTCGGCATCCCGCCCTCGCAATACCGCGCGCTCGCCAGCGACGCCCCGGGTGGCATGGCTGCAGTGCTGCGCGAGCGGCTGCGCCGGCTTGCGTGCGATTTCGATCTCTCGACCAATTATTTCGCCTGGCAGGCATTCGGAAGAACTTACGCGCATGGCGAAGATCCAGCCGTGCCGCCTTATCTCGCACGCGACAATTTCCTTCGCCTCAAGACGCGGGTCGGCCGCGTCGAGCTCCACCACGCGTCGCTGATGGAAACGCTGCAGTCTTTCGCTACCCGTAGCTGCGACGCCTATGTGCTCCTCGATGCGCAGGACTGGATGACGGATGCCGATCTGACGCGGCTTTGGCGCGAGATCACGCGCACCGCACGGCGCGGCGCCCGCGTCATCTTTCGCACCGCTGCCGACGAGCGGCTCCTGCCGGGACGTGTTCCGGCCGAAATCCTAGCTCGCTGGACCTATGACGCTGACACATGCCGCGATCTCACGCGCCGCGACCGGTCTTCGATCTATGGCGGCTTCCACCTCTATCGGCTCATGGAATGAGCGATGATGCCGCGCGGCTCATGGACCGCATGTACCGCCCGCAACGCCACATCTACGATCTCACCCGTAAACCCTATCTCCTCGGCCGCGATCATCTGATCGCGGCTTTGCGGCCACCTCCCGGCGGCAGAGTGCTCGAGATCGGCTGCGGCACGGGGCGCAACCTCATCCGTGCCGGTCGCCGCTATGAAGACGCACGGCTCTACGGCATCGACATATCGGGCGTTATGCTCGACGCAGCACGCGCGCAGATCGCGCGTGCGGGGTTACGGGGTCGCATCACGCTGGCGCGCGCCGACGCGGCACGCTTCGATGCCACGGCGCTCTGGAGCCATGGCGCCTTCGACCGGATCTTTGTCTCCTACGCGCTCTCGATGATCCCGGCGTGGCAAGCCGTCATCGCCCTGGCACTGGATCACCTCGCCCCCAATGGCACGCTTCACATCGTCGATTTCGGCGACCAGGCCGAGCTCCCGCCTTGGTTCGCGCCTCTGCTGAACCAATGGCTGAGGCTCTTCCATGTGACGCCGCGGGTCGACGCCGCGTCAATATTGGCGGAGGCGGCGGAACGATCCGGACGGCCGCTTTCATGCGTCAGCCTCTATCGCGGATATGCCTTTTACGCAGAGATCGGCGCTGCAGCCGATAATACGAAATGAAAACGTATATATAGATATATTTACATTTTCTACGTGAATGATAGGCTAATCCCCGTCCAATAATCGAGGATGGGGACTCGCATGTCGGATACGACAGCAACATTGGCGCCGGCCTCCGGCGACGCCTTGAGCGAAGATTGGCTCGCGGTCGCTGTCGGCCTCCTGCTCTTCGGGCTTTCTCTGGCTTTGCTGGGGGGCGCAGATCTGCTCGGATGGACGGTTTCCACCTCGGTGTGGACCGACCCGAAGACGGCGCTCGGCACGGTCACGAAAGGCTATGGCGGCCTCGGCGGTGCGAGCGCTCTCGTCCTTACCTATCTCGTGCTGCTAGGCCTGCTGAGCGCCGGCACTTTCCTGCTCAAGGCCAATGTGGGACGCTTCGCGGCGGCCTTCACCGTCGTGTTCTGGATCGCCTATGCGAGTTGGATCCTCGGCAGCTACGCCCATTTCGCCGTGGTGACGCCGGCAGATTACCAAAAGTTCGGTATCTCCTGGTCTTTGAAGCTCACCAATGAAGGCGGCTATATTTTCGCGCTTATCGCGGGCCTCATCATTGCGAATGGCTTTCCGCGGCTCGCCGCCTGGCTCAGCGAAGCGATCCGGCCCGAGCTCTATATCAAGGTCGCGATCGTCATCCTCGGCGCTTTCATCGCTGTGACGGCTGCGGCTCGCCTCAGCCTCGCCTCGTCGCTTCTGGTGCGCGGCTTCGCCGCCATCGTCGAGGCCTATTTGATCTATTGGTCCGTAGTCTATCTGGTCGCACGCAAGTTCTTCGGGTTCAACCGCGAATGGGCCGCGCCGCTCGCCTCCGGCATATCGATTTGCGGCGTGGCGGCAGCGATCGCCACGGGTGGCGCCATCCGCGCGCGACCGCAGATACCCGTCCTCGTCTCCTCCTTGGTCGTGATCTTCGCCGTCGTCGAGGTTTTGATCCTGCCTTTTCTCGCGCAGACGTTTTTGTGGCGCGAGCCGCTTCTCGCCGCCACCTGGATGGGCCTCGCGGTGAAGACCGACGGAGCGGCCGTAGCGGCAGGCGGCATCACGGAATCTCTGATCCTCGCAAAGTCGGCGGCCGAAGGCATCAACTACCAACCCGGCTGGATTCTTGGCACGACAGCGGCCGTCAAGCTCTTCATCGACGTTGTCATCGGCTTCTGGGCGTTCTTGCTCGCCCATATCTGGACGAACCACATCAATCGCGTGCCTGGTGCTGCGCGCGCAAAGGTCTCCGAGATCTACGAACGGTTTCCCAAGTTCATCTTCGGCTTTGTCGTGACCTTCGCGATCGGGCTCACACTCGCCTTGTCGAGCGCGCCGGCGACAAACGCCAAGCTCACCGCGGCGATCGGCGAGGCCAATGGGTACCGGGTGATTTTCTTCATCCTGACCTTCTTCTCGATCGGCGTTCTTTCGAACTTCCGTAAGCTCTGGGAGGAAGGGATCGGCAAGCTCGCCGCCGTTTATCTCGTCAGCCTCTTCGGCTTCGTGATCTGGGTCGGCTTGATGATCTCTTGGCTTTTCTTCGCCGGCGTCAAGCCGCCGCTCGCGGGTTGATCCGCATCTCACCAAGAAGGAGGCGTTCAATGCCGCAGTCGAATTTCAAGCGCGAACTCGCCAAGGCGGCCCCGGAGCCTTTGCTGCCGATCGAGAAGAAGCTCATCGCGTGGAGCTTCGGCACCGGCATCGTGCTGTTGCTCGTGCTCGCCGTCCTCAATCAATATCTGCCGAAATAAGACGGTCGTAGCCGAAGCAGGCTATTTCGTCGCCGCTGCATAGGCCTTGTCATAGCCTTTGAGCGGAATCGTGAATTGCACATTATTGCCATTCAAGGCGCGCACCGTCACGACCGCGTCGGTCGAGCTCGCAAGCTCTCTCGAAAAACCAGCGTCGAGCGCTGCGGATGCCGTGCAGTGGTTCGTCTCGCAGGAGGCGTAGGGGATGGTCCGCGTCGCCGCCTTGGCGAGCTTCACCTCGACGCCAGGGCTGAGCTGCACACCCGTCGGCACTTGCAATACCATCATCCAGTGACCGTCGTCCTCGGCGGCGAGCGTCCACGTCAAAATGGTCTGATTGTTGTTCGACTGAATAAGCTGCAGCGCGGCTATGCAGATGTGCCTGCGCTTGCCCTCGGCGAAATCCTGACAGGTGACGCGCCAATTATCGAAATTCAGAATCTCAGTGCGCGTCGGTTGCGGCGGCGGCGGGGGTGGCGGCGGCGTTTGCGTCACCGCTGGAGCTGAAGGAGCCGCTTGAGCGGTCGTGGCTGGCACTTGCCCGTTGGTCGGGCGCGCCTGCTGACGCAATCCCGATTGCGCCCAAGCCGGCCCGCCAAAGCCGCCGATGATCGCGCCTAGGAGAAAGATCGAAAGGCGCTTCAGCTCGGTCATGTCGTCATCGTCCTTTGCCGCGACCTAGATCATGCCTCGCAGAGCGGACGCATGATCGGCGGCGGGTTATACGACCGCCGCGCGATGTCGGGCAAGCATCGGTCTCACGGCATCGGCTGGCCGGTTGTGGGTCCATTGCCGGCACGGCGTTCGGCCATGAAGCGTTCGAATTCCTCACGGTCTTTCGCCTGCCGCAGCCTTTGGAGATAGTCGGCGAATTCGCGCTCCGCGGCGACGAGTTGCTGGCGCTCCTCTTCGAGACGGGCAAGCTCAGCGTCGCGCCACGAATCGAAGGCGCTATTGCCGGTCGCGCGCATGCCGGAATGCCAAGCGCGGCCCGCCTCTTCGCGGCCGGCGCCGCAGCCGAAATTCCGCATGAAGGCCTCCCGAAAATCCGAATGGGCATTGGCATCCCAGCGCTCGCGCAGGAAACTGCCGAGATCGCCCTCGTAACGGCTCTTTTTCTGCCAGATCTTTAGCCCGAGAATGGCGAGCCCGACGGGCCAAAAGATGATGAAGCCAAGGATCATCGCGACGAGCTCTGCCGGCCGCCAGCGGAAGCCGCGAGACTGCGAACTGCGCTCGAAGCGCGCCTCACCGTAAGAACCGCACCACGCGCTCATAAGACCGCTCCCTTTAGCCGCCGACATTGGACGATGTGAATGTAACATACATTTACATTATGGCTTTGTCGAGACGCCGGTGCCGTTTTCATCCGGCGCTCGCCACGCCATAGCCGGCTTGCGTCAGCTCGATCGTCTCGCCATCGGTCTTGACGAGCTTTTTCTGCGCCAGGAGCGAGATGAGGGCGGAGAGAAGCTTGCCGTCGGTAATGCCGCTCGGCTCGCCTGCATCGTTGAGGCTTTCGCACCAGACGGAGGCGCCGATCCGGCCCTCGCCGAGGGGCGCCTCGTGCAGATCGTTGGTCAGAATGGCGCGTAAGATTTTACGTTCGTTCTCACTCACATCGCTCATGCTACCCTCCAAGCTAGGGATGCGCGGGTCGGCGCAGGGCTTTTTCGATCAAAGCTTCGGAGCCATGCGCGAGCATCGCTTCCGGGTCGTCGCCGCGCGCACGATCAAAATGGCCGGCGAGCGCCAACATGGCGACGCCATGCGCAAGCGACCAGATCTCGAAAGCGAGCCGGCGCGCCTCTCCGTTCACGCCGCCCGAAGGGCCGAGAACCGTGCCGACGGCATGACTCAAGCCTTCGAAGGCACGATGCGCCGCGCTGCTCGTCGGCAATTCGCCATGACGACCCGGCGAGTTGAACATCGCCACATAAAGTCCCGGTTCGGCGAAAGCGAAAGCGAGATAGGCCCGGCCCATGCGTTCCAGCGCGACGCGCGCCTCCGGACGGCCGCCATCCCAAGCGCCGAGGAGGCGCGCATCGAAGAGCTCGAAGCCCCGGCGTGCCAATTCTCCCATCAGGTCGTTGCGATCGGCGAAGTGGCGATAGGGCGCCGCCGCCGTCACGCCTGCACGCTTCGCCGCTTCCGCGAGGGTGAAACCGCCGAGCCCGCGTTCGGATATGAGCGCGCGCGCCGATTCGATCAGCGCGTCCTTCAGCCGGCCGTGGTGATAGCCCCGTCGCTCCGCGTTGAAGAAGGGAAATTTATGGTTCATGCCCGCACCATAAGCGATGTCGGCTCAAATCGGCAGGTCGCCCGCGCAGCCGCCGTCGAGCCCTGATTGGGCGCTGAGACGCAGCATTGCGCCAGCGCACCGGTGCCTAGCCTAAGTGGCTCTTTCACTTTTATGTGTTTCATCCCATATTTCGAGGGTCGGGCGTCGCATGTCCGATCTGAGACAGGACCGTTCCATGTCAATTCGTCATAAGGCGTTGATGTTCTTTCTTGCCGGCATGCTGGCCATAGCCATGGCGGGGGATGCCTTCGCACGCGCCGGCAGCGGTAGCTCCTTCGGAAGCCGCGGCGGTCGTACCTATAGCGCCCCGGCAGGCACCTCCACGGCGCCGGGCGCAGCACCGATCCAGAGGTCGATGACGCCGAACGAGGGCGTTTTTCGTCCCGGCGCGCGCGCTGCCTCGCCGGGACTCTTCGGCGGCATGTTCGGTCGCGGCCTCTTCGGCGGCCTGCTCGGCGGCTTCCTTGGCGCCGGCCTTTTTGGGCTGCTGTTCGGTCAGGGGCTTTTCGGCGGCCTCGGCGGCGGCTTTTCGTTTATTGGGTTGATCATCCAGCTCGGGTTGCTCTACCTCCTCGTGCGCTTGGTGATGGGCTTCATCCGCAATCGCCAGCAACCGGCCTTCCAGAGCGGCCCCACCCAAAGTGGTCCCATGGCGTTCGACCGTGGCGGCTCTGCTGGCGGAGGCGGCGGAATGGGCGCTGCGTCGCCCGGTGGCTCGCCCCTCCAGGTCGCGCCGGCCGATTATGAGGCTTTCGAACAGGCTCTGGCGCGGATCGAAGCCGCCTATAGCGACGAAGATCTCGACGCGTTGCGCCGCATGGTGACGCCGGAAATGGCTTCTTACTTTGCCGAGGAAATTGCCGGCAACGCACGAAAAGGCGTCGTCAACCGACTCACGGGCACGAAGCTCATCTCGGGAGACCTGTCGGAAGCCTGGCGCGAGACCACGCAGGAATATGCGACCGTCGCCATGCGCTTCTCGATCATCGATACGATGATCGAACGGGCTAGTGGCCGGGTCGTGTCCGGCGATTCGACCCACCCGCAGGAGGTGACCGAGGTGTGGACCTTCACACGTCCCCTCGGCGGATCGCCGGCTCAGTGGAAGCTTTCGGCGATCCAGCAAGCCTGAAGAGGCGCTCACGCGTATCGAAGAAGCCGCAGCCGCCGGGCCGCGGCTTTTTTTATTACATGATGGTCAGAACCCTCGCGCGCGCTTAAATTAACCATATGCTCGACATGGGAAACCGCGACGTGGATGCCGCCAAACGCGAGAGTTCCGGTGCGCGCCCCGCCGGCGAGGCGGCGGGTGACCCGGCCGGTAGCAGGCCTGCAGCTTCACCGCTCACCACCGCCTTGCGCCGCGCGCGGGTCGATGAGGCCGAGCGTTCCGAAGTCATCGCCGAGCTGCGCGGCGCGGAGATCGCGCGTCTGGAGATGCTACGCGACGCGCTGGAGCCACTGCTCGCCGAGGTGCCGCCCGATGTCGAGCTTTTCGACGTCGGGCTGATGCCCGGCCAGCATCCGCGGCTTTTCATCGACATGATCGCGTTCGTCGAGATGGGACGCGATCGCCGCTCCTATCGCCTGATTCAGCAGACCCGCTACGGACGCTGCCTGCTGTCCGAAAGCGAGCGGATCGATCCGATCGTCGAAGCAATCACCGATTATATCGCGCATCGCCTCATCGAGCGCGAGAAGGCGCTCGCTGCGGATATGACGGTCGAAGACGCCGCGCGGCGGCTCACGCCGCAGCAAAAGGCAGTGACCGGGAAACGCAAGGCGGAACTCAAGCGATACGCGCCGCAGACAGACGCATCGACGCCGGCGCATAAGCCCTTCATGACCGTCTTCGCTGTCCTTATCGACATCCTGGGATCAGCGGCGCTCTGCCTCTTTCTCGCGCTCGGCGCCGTGCAGGGCTGGAGCTTCGTCCTAGCCTGGTGGAACGCGCGCCACGGCGGCTGAAAATCAGACCGCGACCTCGCCCAGGCTTCCGATACGCCCGCCCGGCAAAAGGCCGCGGCCGCAAATCTCGATGCGTGGCGCCAGGCGGTCGCCAGCGAGCGAAATGAGATGATAACCGGCGCGATGATCCGGCGTGCCCATGGAAGCCGAGGCCGAGGCGACGCCAACGATCGGCACGCGACGATCCGGCCCGTCGAGATAGGCGACGGACAGCTTGTGATTATGACCGTGCAGGACGAGCTCGGCGCCGACGCGTCCCATCATCGCCGCGAATTGATCCGCATCGCTCAATCCGCGCCGCATACTCGCGCCGCTTCGATGCGGCGGATGATGCAGCATGACGACGCGGATCAGGCCCTCGCGGGCGGTCGCGGCAAGCAGACACTCGCAGGCTTCGAGCTGCGCGCGTCCGAGCCGACCCGAAGCCATGAAAGGCGGGGTCGGCAGGCCCGAGGAAAGACCGATCAGAGCAACCCCGCCGCGCCGGCGTAGATAAGGATAGGCGGCGGCTTTCGCCGCCGGCGCGTCGTCGCCCTGCGCATAAGCAGCGAAGGTGCGCGCAAGATAGGGCATGCTGGCGCGCACATAGGCGTCATGATTGCCCGGCACGAAGCTCACCGCGTCCGCTGCGCCGAGCTTTGCCAGCCAATCTCGCGCGCGCGGAAATTCCGCGGCGAGGCCGATATTCATGATATCGCCCGTCATCGCGATATGCGTGGGCTGTTGCGCTTTGAGATCGGCGACGACGGCCGCGAGCACGTCCATATCATGGATATGCGCGCGGGCTCGGGTCCAATTGAGATAGCCGGTCAACCGCTTGCCGACGAGTTCGCGAGCCTTGGGCTGCGGCAATGGCCCGAGATGCGCATCCGACAGATGGGCGAGAAGGAAGCTCACGCGGCTTTCTTTTCTTGCGCTCCACCGGGCGTCAAGAGGCACCGATGAGGATGCCGGTGGCGAGCACGATCACACCGCCGAGCACGATCTGGAAGACGGCGCGCAAAAACGGCGTATCCATGTAATGCGCGCGAATCCAGGCGATCACCCAAAGCTCGACGAACACCACGGCACCGGCGATCGCCGTCGCGATCCAGAATGCATGCTCGAGCGTGTTCGGCACCAGATAAGGCAACGCGTGGCCGAGGCCGCCGATTGCCGTCATCAAGCCGCAAATGCCGCCGCGCAGCAAAGGCGAGCCTCGCCCGGTCAGCGAGCCGTCATCGGACAGCGCCTCGGCAAATCCCATGCTGATGCCGGCGCCGAGGGAAGCCGCGAGACCGACAAGAAAAGTCGACCAATTGTTATGCGTCGCAAAGGCCGCGGCAAAAAGCGGCGCGAGCGTCGAGACCGAACCGTCCATGAGGCCCGCAAGCCCTGGCTGCACATATTGCAGAACGAAGAGACGGCGCGAGGCTTTGTCCTCCTTCACGCGCGCCTCCTTTCCCAAAACCAAGTCTTCGAGCGTCGCGGCGAGATCCTCGTGGCCCTGCTCAGCCAGCGCCAGCCCGCTCAGGAGCTTCTTCGTTTCGGGATCCTTCGCGCGCTCCGCGGCGCTTTTGTAGAACCCACAAGCTTCCGCCTCACGCACCTCCGTCTCGCGGCGGATCGTTTTCAGCGAAAGGTTGCGGATGAGCCAGACCGGACGACGCTTGATGAAGCCGCTCACATTGTCGCGGCGGATCGGCGGCAGGTTCGGCCCGAATTTCTCATGATAGAAATTCAGGAGCATGTCCCGATGATGGTGCTCGACGGCCGCCATGCCTTCGAAGACTTTGGCGGTGGCCGGATAGCGCTCCCGCAGATCCTCGGCGAAGGACGAGTAGACGCGATTATCATCTTCCTCGGAGGAGATCGCCACGGCGAGAACCTCGCGTTCCGAGAGGTCGAGGAAGCTTTTCAAAGGCCGAACTCCAGATCCCAAATTAGATCTATTCTAAATAGGATTTCGCCGCGCGAGGCAAGTCGGCGGCCCCAGAGCATCGTGCGCAAAAGTGTGTGCGGTTTTGCGCGCCGAACGATGCTCTTTATGAAACTAGAGCATCTTGTCCGCCTTCAAATGAGTCCATGTGAAGGCGGGATGCTCTAGCGGAGGCGAAAATGAGCGGCACGGAAGGCCTCAGCAGAGCATTGCAGCGCAAAACCTGGCAGCGATGGCGCGCGGGTTTCGAGCGCCTGCGGCGTCCTATGACCTTCGGGGTGCGCGGTGTCGTGATCGATATCCATGGTCGAATCTTTCTTGTTCGGCACACTTATATCGCCGGCTGGTATCTGCCGGGCGGCGGCGTCGAGCCGCGCGAGAGCGCCGAAGCCGCGCTGGCGCGGGAGCTCGCCGAAGAAGGCAACCTCGTCCTCATCGGCCGCCCCGTGCTGCACGGGCTGTTTCTCAATCAGCAGGGTGCGCAGAGCGACCATGTCGCCTGCTATATCGTGCGCAGCTTTCAGCAGCCGGCGCCGCATCGACCGGATTTCGAAATTGCCGAAACCGGATTTTTCGCGCCGGGCGCGCTGCCCGCGGCGACGAGCCGCGCCACGCGCGCGCGCATTGACGAAGTGTTGAGCGGCGCGCCGGCCGGCGACATCTGGTAGCTTGCGGGCATGGCCGATCTTTCTCTTACTTTGATGCCGCTGACGCCGGGCGATATCGCGGCTGTCGACAAGCTCGACGAGCGCGTCTTCGGTCCGGGCCGCTTCGCGCGGACCGCCTATCGGCTGCGTGAGGGCGTCGAGCCGGAATATCCATTGTCCTTCGTGGCGCGGGTCGGCACGCTCCTCGTCGGCGCAAACCGCATGACGCCGATCAGTTGCGGCGGCAAGCCGGCACTGCTGCTCGGGCCGTTGAGCGTGGAACCGGCCTTCCGTTCGGGCGGAATCGGCGAAGCCTTGGCGGCCAAATCGATCGAGGCGGCACGCATGCACAACCACAGGCTCGTGCTGCTCGTCGGCGACATGCCCTATTACGCACGCCTCGGCTTCCAGCCGGTGCCGGTCGGCCGCCTCAGCTTCCCGGGCCCCGTCGATCCGACGCGTCTGCTCTATTGCGAGCTGGTGGACGGCGCCTTCACCGACGTCTCGGGCAAGATCGGCCACGCGGTCTGAGCGCTAGAGCATCGTGCGCAAAAGTGTGAGCGGTTTTGCGCGCCGAACGATGCTCTAACTTTATGAATCTAGGCCATCTTGTCCGCCTTCAAATGATTCCATTTGAAGGCGGGATGCTCTAGGCTCACCTGCGGCCGAGACGATGTTGGTGACGTCGCCATGCGCGTGCGGCCGGCGCCCCGCGACAGGCTCGGTCATGGGACCGACGAGCGAGCTTCGCCTCAAGCGGCACGCTGGTGACGCGCCGTGTCGCAGCGATAGGAGAGCGCTTCGGCAAGATGAAGCGCAGCAACCTTTTCCACGCCGTCGAGATCGGCGATCGTACGCGCGAGCTTCAGGATGCGGTGAAACCCACGCGCCGAGAGCTGGAAGCGATCGGAAGCCTCGCGCAGCAATTTCGTGCCCGCGTCGTCGAGCGCCGCGACGGTTTCGATGACCTGGACGGGCGCCGCCGCATTCGAACCGACCTCGGGAAGACCGAGCGCCGCATAGCGACGCTGCTGACGCAGGCGCGCCGCGGCGACACGGCGCGCCACTTCCGCCGAGCCTTCGGCCGGTGGCGGCAGAAGCAGATCGGCAGCCGTCACGGCCGGCACTTCGACATGCATATCGATTCGATCGAGAAGCGGGCCTGAAAGCCGCGCCTGATATTGCCCGATGCAGCGACTATTGGGCTGGCGCGAACAGGTGAAGCCCGGATCGAGCGCATGGCCGCAGCGGCAGGGATTCATCGCGGCGACGAGCTGGAAGCGCGCCAGATAGACGACCCGATGATTGGCGCGCGCGATCGCGACCGTGCCGGTTTCGAGCGGCTGGCGCAGGCTGTCGAGAACCTGCGGCTGGAACTCCGGCAGCTCGTCGAGGAAGAGCACGCCATGATGGGAAAGCGAAATCTCGCCTGGACGCGCACGCGTGCCGCCGCCGACGAGCGCTGCCATGGATGCCGAATGATGCGGCGCCCGAAACGGGCGCAGCTCCGTCAGCTCGCCGCCCGCGAGCGCGCCTGCGACCGAATGAATGAGCGAAACCTCGAGCAGCTCGCGCGGGTCGAGCGGCGGCAGGATCGACGGAAGGCGGGCTGCGAGCATCGACTTGCCGGCGCCGGGCGGCCCGTTCATGAGCAGATTATGGCCGCCGGCCGCGGCGATCTCGAGCGAGCGCTTGGCGCTCTCCTGGCCTTTGATGTCACGCAGATCCGGCTGCGAGGCCGGCTGCCGGCGCATTGCCGGCGCCGGCGCCGCGAGAAGCTGCGTGCCCTTGAAATGATTGGCGAGCTGGATCAGCGAGATCGGCGCGAGGACACGCATGTCGCGCGAGGCCCAGGCGGCCTCGCTGCCGCAATCGCGCGGGCAGATCAATCCTTGCCCGCGCGCATTGGCGGCGATCGCGGCCGGCAACACGCCGGCGACCGCGGTGATCGTGCCATCGAGCGCGAGCTCGCCGAGCACGGTATAATCGGCGAGCATGTCCGCCGGCACGGCGCCGATCGCCGCCATGATGCCGAGCGCGATCGGCAAATCGTAATGACTGCCTTCCTTCGGCAGATCTGCCGGCGCCAGATTGACCGTGATGCGCTTGGCCGGCAGCGCGAGCCCCGAAGCATTCAATGCGCCCCGCACGCGCTCGCGCGATTCAGCCACCGCCTTGTCACCGAGGCCGACGACGTTGAAAATGACATTGCCGTTCGAGATCTGCACCTGCACATCGACAGGACGTGCTTCTATGCCCTGAAAAGCGACTGTCGCGACCCTGACAACCATCCGCGCCCCCGAAGGCTGGAACGAAGCGAGCTTATGCGGATTGCCTCACTAGGGCAAGAACAATTAGAGAACATAAATTCGCAGCGCAGGTGTTGCGAAACATCAACAGCGGCTCGTGCGGGCTGGGGATAGAATGTTTGCCTTCGCACGCCATGAGAAAAAGCCGACGATGTTTTCCGTCCGCAAGAGCTTCGAGACTCCGGCCTCCGGCGCATCGGCGCTGATCGGCCGTATCGGCCTCGCGGTACTGCTTCTCGCGACGCCGCTTGCAGGCACGGCGTCGCGCCGGGCGATCTTCGTGCTCTTTCCGGTCGGCTCCGTGCTCATCATCGGAGCGGCGCTCCTCGGTCAAAGACATGACCGGCTGCGTTTCCTTCGCGAGGCGGTCTTGTCACGGCCCGTCCTGGCGGCGCTCGCGCTCGCCGCCTGGGCTGGGCTTTCGCTCGTCTGGACGGCCTTTCCGGCGGAAGCCGCCTCGCATTACCTCAAGGTTTTGAGCACGGGTCTCATCGTCCTTCTCGTCATCGCCTACCTGCCCACCCGCACGAAAATCGCTAACCTTTATCTGCTGCCGATCGGGGTTGGGCTGACGGTGCTCGCCACATTGATCGGCGCGGCAATCGGCGGCCAAGCCTTTCGCGGCGGCCCGGATGTCGAAAGCTCGCTGATGCAGCACAGCGTCTTGACGGGGATCATCCTGCTTTGGCCGTCGCTCGCGATCTTGTCGCTGCGCGAGCATTTCGGCCTCGCAGCCGGCCTTGCCGTCGCGGTGGCGGCGGCAACGCTCGCAGCTTTTGCGGAAACGGCGCTCGCAGCGCTCGCCCTCGGCGCGCTGACTTATGCCGGCGCGATGTCGGCGCCCCGGCGCACCGCACGCGTGCTCTGCACCGTCATCACGCCGCTGATCTTGCTAGCGCCCATCGTTCCGTTGGCGCTGAGCCCCTTGGCGCGCCTCTGGGAAGCCACAGCCGGCCCCGACGATCTCGCATCCGCCATGCTGTTCTGGTCCGATCTCGTCGGCTATGAGGCAGCGCGCCTCGTCACCGGGCACGGGCTCGATATGGCGACGCGCAGCGTCATTGCCGGCTATCTGCCGCCAACAACGCCGACCACGATCCTTTTCGAGATCTGGTTCGATCTCGGCGCCGTCGGCGCGATCGCATTTGCGGTGCTCACGATCGAATCTCTCCTCGCGGCCGGGCGCAGCGCCGCCGGCATCGCGCCGGCTTTGCTCGCCGGCATCGTCACAGGGCTCGCCATCGCGATCCTCGGCCTCGCGACGATCCAGCTCTGGTGGATCACCCTTTCGGCGCTCGATATCCTCGCCTTCGCGATCCTGATTAAAGGGCTCTCGCGCAGCAAAAGGCTTCGCGTTGGCTCGCTCGAGATGATCGTGCCCGAGAGACCGTCACGCGATCGCGAAAAGCGAATCTAGAGCATCGGGTTATCCCAAAACCGGTATCCCCTTTTGGGTCCGATGCTCTCGCGCACGAGGCGATTGGCTCAACCTCGCAGCCCGCGCACTCGGCAGCCGTGCGGAGAAGCTTGGCCCGACCCGCCCGAGCCGAATATTTTCGTCGATCGATCCGCGAAACGGAAACACCTCCCGCGCGACGAAGCGATCTTCGCAAAGCGTGCAAAGGGCGAACCGGCATACCTTATTTTTCGCGAGATCTTCGGTCTGCAGATCTATGCATGTCGAGTAAGCCGGCGGTCGCCTCAGGGCTTCCTTGGCTTCGGACCTCGTGTCATCGCGATGATAGTGCACGATACGACAGGCCTTCGAAGACCTGCCGCGCCGCACCGACGCCGACCCGCGCAGTTTCCAACCTTCACCCATCAGCACGAAAGGCGTCGTGCTATTGGGACAAAACGGCACGGGTCGTGCCCCGCTATCGCCATTGTCGCAGCTATCATTATCTGCGTCGCGGCATCGGCGCCACCGGCAAATGGTTCGTTTCGCCGCAGCCGGCCGGCTACCGTAGCCGCGCCTCGACGACGGTCGCCCATCGTATCAAGAGTGGTCAATTTGGGACGGCGTGTCGGAGACGATGCCGCAAAATCCCTATTCGGCGACAGATTTAGGCTCTGTTGTAGATATTTTCGGCACGCCCCAAGAAGCCCTTGCGGGCGTGGGCGAAGCAGTCCTAACATTGCACCATGGTCGAAACGCTCATCACCATACGCAATGCCCGCGAGAGCGATGCAGAAGGCATCGCCTCGGTGCACGATTCCGCGTGGCGTGATGCCTATCGCGGGATCATCCCCGGCCGCGAGCTCGAGAAGATGATCGCGCGACGCGGCCCACGCTGGTGGCATTCGGCCATCCTGCGCGGCTCGCGATTAGCCGTGCTCGATTTCGACGAGGTGATCGGCGGCTATGCGAGCTATGGGCGCAACCGCGTCCCCTCCATGCCTTACGGCGGCGAAATCTTCGAGCTTTATATTGCGCCCGAGTTTCAAGGTCTCGGCTTCGGCAAGCGCCTCTTCAGCGCGGCGCGCAAGGATCTCGCGGAGCACGGCTACCGTACCGCTCTCGTCTGGGCGCTCGCCGACAATGAGCGGGCGCTCGATTTCTATCGCCGGCTTGGCGGGCGTTGCGTGCGCAATGCCCAAGAGCGCTTCGGCACCGAGACGCGGGCCCGCGTCGCGTTCGCCTTCGACTGAGACCGAGCCGAAGCGTCTGGCATCTCCCTTCCGCACCTTGTCCCCTCGCGCTCTGGAGTTCCGGACGTCATGAATCTCGATGCTCTTTCGATCGGAACCAATCCGCCTTTTGACGTGAATGTCGTCATCGAAGTGCCGATGGGCGGAGAGCCGATCAAATATGAGATGGACAAGAAGTCCGGCGCCCTCGTCGTCGATCGCTTTCTCTATACGGCGATGCGCTATCCGGGCAATTACGGCTTTATTCCGCATACATTATCCGAGGACGGCGATCCATGCGACGTGATCGTCGCCAATACCCGCGCCATCATTCCCGGTGCCGTCATGAGCTGCCGGGTCGTCGGGGTGCTCTTGATGCAGGACGAGGCAGGCCATGACGAGAAGATAATCGCCGTGCCATCGGCAAAGCTCACGAAACGCTACGAAGGCATTCACAACCATACCGATCTGCCCGAGATCACGCTCAAGCAGATCGAGCATTTCTTCGAGCACTATAAGGATCTCGAGCCGAATAAATGGGTCAAGATTCTCGGTTGGGGCGACGCCGCGGCGGCGCATGCCATCATCAATCAGGCGAGCGCGCGCTGCCAGGCGACGAAATAGGCCTGCCGCTCAGTATCGGATCAGCGCACACGCCGCTCTGTCGAAGCGAACGTCCAACCCTATGAAGTCATGGAAGACGCACGGAATCCTTGATTTTTAGAAGAGCCTATTCCATGACGGGAATCCATTGAGCCCCGAGTGCGAGTGCGCAGATGGCGTCGAACGCGTTGGAAGCGATAAACAATTTCATCACCTCCCGGAACATCAGGGAGGAAGAAACCTTTTCCTTCGCGTCCTTGCAGGTCAGATATCCACACCGGGACGAGCTACTGGCTGTTTTGGAGCAAATGAGCAAAGACGGCTTCATCGAGAATGCGCCCGCAGGGCCCTTCAAGCTCACGAAGACCGGCTACGTGAAATTCTTCGGCAACCCGCCGTCGGAAGACGACACGATCCACGCCATCATGGGCGAAATCGCCACGCGCGGCGTCAAAGCCGGAAAAACCTTTCTCTGGATGCCGCTGCAAGAACGCCTCGAATTGAAGCGTTTTCGCGCCGCCGATCTCAAGCCGGCCCTCGACAAGATATTTGGCAATCACTGGCTGGAAAATGCCGCCGCACCGGGGTTTTTCAAGCTTACGGAAGCCGGCTTTGTCGCGCTTGGATCGAACCACTGAAAGCACGAGTACGCTCATGAAATTGTCGGACGACGCGACGCGCATCCTCCGTCCGCCTGCAGGACGAGGGGACGAAAGACGAACCAAGAGGCAGGATAGCTGAGCAGGGCCGGCAGGCGATTTTTCTCTCCCTTCCGCCGCACGGCGAAGTGAACTACGCTGCGCGAAACACCCGTGAGATAGAAGATGGCGATAGCAGCTGCGAGCGTCCGCCTGCGTTGGTACGAAGGCATCGATCGGCGTCTGTGGATCGTCCTGGCCGTCACCTATGTTGGGTGGCTGCTCGACTCGATGGACCTCAATCTTTTCACGGTCGTGCTCGTGCCGAGCCTAAGGGAGCTGCTCGGCGCCGAAGCCACGCCGCAGAGGATCGGCTATTATGGCGGCGTGATCGCTGCCGTGCAGTTGCTGGGCTGGGGCGTCGGCGGTCTCCTCTTCGGGATTATCGGCGATTATTGGGGACGAGCGCGGACACTCTGCCTCTCGATCGCCGTTTACGCCCTCTTCACCGCGCTCTCCGGCTTCGCGCAAAGCTGGTGGGGGCTTGCCATCTTCCGATTCCTGATGGCGGCCGGCGTCGGCGCCGAATGGGCGCTCGGCACGGCCCTCATCAACGAAACCTGGCCGCAGCGCTCGCGCGTGGCCGCCTGCGGGCTCATGATGTCAGCGTTCGGCTTCGGCTATCTGCTCGCCGGAATCATCAATCTGGCAATCGGCAGCTACGGTTGGCGCTGGGTCTTCTTCACCGGCGTCATTCCGGGCATCCTGGTCATGCTCTTCTGGAGCAAGCTGCCGGAATCCGAGCGTTGGCAGGAGGTCGCCGACCAGCGTCAGGATGCGCAGACACGAATGCGGGCCGGCGGAAGCGTTTCGAGCGCCGACAAGGCCATCACACAATTCACCTTTCTCGGCTTGTTCCAAGCGCCTTGGCTGCGCAACACGATCACCGCGACGCTGATGTCCTTCGCCGCGACCGTCGGCTTTTGGGGGACGCAGACCTGGATTCCGGCCCGCGCCGCCGAGCTCGCCACGGCGGGCGGCGCAAATGTCGTGCAAGTCACCAGCATCGCGATCATCATACTGAACTGCGCCGCGGTCGTCGGACTGCTGGGCTTCGCGTGGCTGACGGAAGCGATCGGCCGGCGGCCGGCTTTTGCCCTCGGCTGCATCGGCAACATGATCGTGTTGCCCATCGTCTTTCTCGTGCCGCACAGCTACGAGACACTGTTCCTCCTGGTGCCCTTGATGGGCCTTTTCACCAACGGCATTCTCGGCACCTTCACGCCCTATTTTCCAGAACTCTTTCCGACGCGGCTGCGCGCGACGGGCGTCGGATTTTGCTTCAACGTGAGCCGCATCCTTGCTTCCGTCGGTCCCTTCATCGCCGGATCGCTGGTTCTGTTCTTCGGCGGCATTCCGAAGGCAGGCGCCTTCATGGCGTCGAGCTATCTGATCGGCCTCGTCGCCGTCTGGTTCGCGCCCGAGACGCGCGGCAAGCCACTGCCCGAGTAGGCGATGCGCGTCGACCTTCTGATTCCGGGCCTGCCCGCCAAGGCCGATCACTTTCTCTTCGGCATCTGCTCGCTGCTGCTGCTGCGCGACGAGACGCGCACGGTCTTGTTCGATACCGGGCCTTTCAGGGTACGGCAGACGCTTCTTGGCGCATTGAAGGCGCACGGTCTCACACCGGATTCGATCGATACGGTGTTCGTCACGCATTTGCATTGGGATCATGTGGAAAATCTCGACTTGTTTCCGAAGGCTGAGATTCTCGTCCCCCGCAGCGAGTTCGATTATGCGGCGGCGATACGCCCAGGCGATTGGGGCACGCCGCCCTTCGTTCGCGAGATCCTCGCCGACATGCGCGTCACGTTGCTCGAGGACAAGGAACAGGATCTTTTCCCCGGCGTCCGCACGCTGACGCTTCCCGGCCACTCGATCGGCCTGCAAGGTCTTGTGGTCGAGGCCGAGGGCGAGCGGCTCGTTCTCGCGAGCGACGGATTATGGTCGGCGCGCGATGCGGTGCGCGGCGTGCCGGACGTCGCCTTTTTCGATCGGCTCCAGGGCCAGCAAAGCCTCGACAAGGCGCTGGCCGCGGGCACGATCTTCTATCCCGGGCACGACCGGCCATTCCGTTTCGACGGCGGGCGCGTGACCTATCTCACGCAATATGATTTCGACCTGCGTTTCTCGTTCCAGCCTTACGGGCAGGACTTGACCACGTCGATTTCGACGCGCGGCGCGGCAGCGGAGGCGTAATCGTGGCCGCGGAGATCACCTTGCTCTTCTCGGGATTGCCGGCATCCGCCGACAAGTTCGCCTTCGGCATGACCACGGTCGCCCTGCTTCGTGTCGAGGGGCGGATCGTCGTCTTCGACACCGGGCCTTACGCCTACCGTCCGATCCTGCTCAACCGGCTGCGCCGGCTCGGCGTCGAACCCGCTGAAGTCGACACGGTCATCCTGTCGCATTTGCATTGGGACAGCGCCAGCAATGCGGATATTTTCAGCAAGGCGGACATCGTGGTGCATGAGCGCGAGCTGGCTTATGCCGGCGCGCCGGATTCGCGCGACAGGTCGGTGCCGGGCTATATAGGGCGCGCGATCCGCAAGCTGCGCCTGAAGACGGTCTCCGGCGAGACCGAGCTCGCCCCGGGCCTGCGCATCCTCGAGCTGCCCGGCCACACGCCCGGTTCGATCGGCCTGTTGAGCGAAGATGTGCTGCTCGCGGGCGATGCGGTGACATGCGCCAAAGACGCCGTCGCCAAAACCCCATCCGCCTTCTGCGTCGACCCGGCGCAAGCGGCAAGGAGCCTTACGCGCGCGCTCGAGGCTCGGATCGTCTATCCGGGACATGACAGGCCATTCTTCGTCGGACCGCCGGTCGCCTATGTCTCGGATTATACGCTGCGTATCCGTCTTTTCTTCGATCCCGCCGGACAGGACGAAGAATTGCGCTTCGGGGGCGCTGCCGCCAAATCCTTCGCGACCTGGCCCGACGACTGAGCGCTTGCCCCGCATGCGCATGCCGCGGAAGCCTGCTCCCATGGAATGACGCCGTGAAAGCCATCGACGACGTTCTCGCCAAATCTGTCGAATGCGGGGATCTGCCCTTCGCCGTCGCGATGGTTTCCAATGCGAAGGGCGTTACCTATTCGGGCGCAGCGGGCGAGGCGGCGCCGGGGCGCAAGGCCGGCGAAGACACGGTCTTTCGCATCTTCTCCATGACCAAGGCCATCGGCGCGACAGCGGCGATGATCCTCATCGATCGCGGCAAGCTCGATCCGGATACACCCGTCAAAGCCATCTTGCCGGAATTCGGCATGATCCAGGTGCTGAAAAGCCTGGACGGCAACAAGCCGGTCTTTCGGTTGCCGAAGAGCCCGGCGACCGTACGGCAGCTCGCAACCCATACGAGCGGCCTCGACTATCAGTTCTGGAACGCCGATATGGCGAAGTTCATGAGCAAGAGCGGCCATCCTTCGGTCATGTCGGGGCAGAAGAACGCTTTGATTCATCCGATGATGCGCGATCCCGGCACGCGCTGGGGCTACGGCTCCGGCATCGACTGGCTCGGCCTCGTCGTCGAGAAAGTCGATGGCCGCCGCATCGACCAATTCTGCCACGACGAGATCTTCGCGCCGCTCGGCATGAACGCGACGGCTTTCGAAGTGTCGGACGATCTGAAGCCGCGCCTCGCCGCGCTCTCGGCGCGCCGCAAGGACGGCACGTTCGGGCCCTATACGCTCGAGCTGCCGTCGAAGCCGGAGGTCTACGGCATGGGCCACGCGCTTTATGCGACGGCGCCCGACTACATGAAGTTCCTACGCATGATCCTCAATCGCGGCGTCCTCGACGGCAACCGCATCCTGTCCGAAGACGGCCTCGCCTTCATGCTCGCCGACCAGATGAAAGGGCTCGCCTTCGAAAAGATGCGCACTGTGATGCCGGCCATGACGGCGGATTTCGATCCCTTTCCCGGCACGCGCTGCACCCATAGTTTCGCCTTTCTCCGCAACGAGGCGGATATTCCCGGGCGGCGCGCGGCGGGATCGCAGACTTGGGCCGGCGTGCTCAACACGCATTATTGGCTCGATCCCAAGACCGGCATCGCCGCCGTGCTCATGACGCAGTCAATGCCCTTCGCCGAGCCGCGCTGCATGCAGGTCTATGAAGAGTTCGAAAGGGCCGTCTACGCGCGGGCGTGAGGCAAGGGTGAGCATTTCACCCCTTCCGCGTCAGCCGAAACACGCCTTGCTCGCCGAAGAGATTCCAGAACCAAGGCGCGGTGCGCTTCAAGGGCAGGCCGAAGCGATCCAATGCGACGCCGCGCTCGATTCGCGCGTCGATCTCCGCAGCCAGCGCAATGAAATCGCGGATCGTGCAGAAATGGATGTTCGGCGTCTCATACCAGGAGGATCGCAAGTTGGGCGTGATCGGCATCCGGCCCTGAAATGCAACCTGCGCGCGGATGCGCCAATGCCCGAAATTCGGAAACGACACGATCGCGTGCCGGCCGATGCGCAGCATATTCTCCAGCACCTTGCGCGGCTGGCGCGTCGCCTGCAGCGTCTGCGACAAGATCACATAGTCGAAAGCATCGTCCGGATAATTGGCGAGGTCGGTATCGGCGTCGCCCTGCACGACCGAGAGCCCTTTGGCGACACAATCATTGACGCCTCTTTGAGATAGCTCGATCCCCCGCGCGTCGACGCCGCGTTCTTCCATCAAGAGGCGCAGAAGAGCGCCGTCGCCGCAGCCGACATCGAGCACGCGGCTGTTTTGCTCGACCATATTGGCGACGAGGACGAGATCGATACGGGTCTTGTCGACGCGCGCCCGGGCGAGCGACGCGGCATCGTCCGTCATTTCACAACCAGCGCCGGCTCGGCCACGACCGCGGCAGGCGGCGGCAGACCGCGGGCGCGTGCCGCGGCATCGAGAAAGCCACGCGACGTCGCGATGAATTCCGGCACGTCGAGCAGAAACGCGTCATGCCCGCGGTCGGTCTCGATATCGACGAAGGAGACGGATGCGCCGCCTGCATTCAAGGCATGCACGATGGCGCGTGAGGCGGAGGTCGGGTAAAGCCAGTCCGAATTGAAGGAAACGACGCAAAAACGCGTCTTCGTGCCCTTGAACGCAAGCGCAAGCGAGCCCTCATAATCTGCGGCGAGGTCGAAATAATCGCAGGCGCGCGTCACATAGAGATAGGAATTGGCATCGAACCGGTCGACGAAGCTCATGCCCTGATAGCGCAGATAGTTCTCGACCTGGAAATCGGCGTCGAAGGTGAAGGTGGGCGCAGCGCGGGCCTGCAGCTTGCGCCCGAATTTACGCTGCAGCGCCTCATCGGAAAGATAGGTGATGTGCGCCGCCATGCGCGCGACGGCGAGCCCCTTAGTCGGATGCAGACCCTCGTCGAGATAGCGGCCCTTGCACCAGTCGGGATCGGCCATGATCGCCTGCCGCCCGACCTCGTGGAAGGCGATGTTTTGCGAGGAATGCTTGGCCGCGGTCGCGATCGGCATCGCGGCAAAGACGCGCTCGGGATAGCTCGCCGCCCATTGCAGCACCTGCATGCCGCCCATCGAGCCGCCGATGACGGCGAAGAGGCTGTCGATGCCGAGATGATCGATGAGCATGGCCTGCGCACGCACCATGTCATGGATCGTGATGACCGGTAGATCGAGGCCATAGGCCCGCCCGGTTGCCGGATTGACGGAGGCCGGCCCCGTCGTGCCCATGCAACCGCCGACCACATTGGAAGAGATGACGAAATAGCGGTCCGTATCGATCGGCCGGCCGGGCCCGACCATCACCTGCCACCAGCCGGGCTTGCCGGTCACGGGGTGCTGGTTGGCGACGTGCTGATCGCCCGTCAGCGCATGGCAGACGAGGATCGCATTCGTTTTATCGGAATTCAGCGTGCCGTAGGTCTGATAAGCAATGGTCAGCGGCGCGAGCAGGCTGCCCGCATCGAGCGGCAAAGGCCGGTCGGCGCCGAAATGCACGACGAGGCTATGCGGCGCCTCGATCTCGCGCCGGCTCGCCGATTTGCTCGTCGGAAGCATGCTCATGCCAAATTACTTGCCAAGTCGCTTGCCAAGTCACCGCTGTTCTATATGGCGAACGCCGTGTACGTTATATAGAAGCAGGCTTAAGATGATGTCAACGTCTGCCGGCTGCGTGCAGGCACGAATGGCGAGCGCTCGGCCAGACGATCTCGGCCAGACGATCTCGGCATGCGATCTTTGCCATGCGGGACGCCCCCGTTTAAGACAGGCGGCATGACGCAGGCTGCAACGGGCCCTGGCGCCGGCGCGGCGCACGAGACATTGGCCGATCTCCGGATCGAGATCGATCGCATCGACGCATCGATGCATGCGCTCTTGATGGAACGCGGCGAAATCATCGACCGGCTGATCGCCATCAAGGCGCGGCAGGGCGGCGGCTCGGCGTTTCGGCCCGGCCGCGAGGCGGAGATGATGCGTCGCCTCGTCGGGCGCCATCACGGCCTGCTTCCGCTCGACACCGTCGAAGGCATTTGGCGCATCATCATCTCGACCTTCACCTATGTGCAGGCGAATTATGCGGTGCATGCGGATATCGCGGCCGGCGATGCCGAGATGCGCGATTGCTGCCGCTTCCACTTCGGCTTCACGGTGCCTTATCGGGTGCATCAAGGCGCGGCCGGCGTCATCGACGCGGTGGCGCGCTCGACGGGCGATCTCGGTCTCGTCCGCGTCGAGGCAGGCGCCAATGCCGGCGCCTGGTGGATGCGGCTCGCCGACTCCGCGGCGCCGAAAATCATCGCGCGCCTGCCCTTCGTCGAACGCCCGGATCACCCGGCGGGCATGCCACTCTTCGTCGTCGCGCAGCCGCTCACGGATGCGGCGGCGCGCGAGGTCGTGCTTTATGCGATCACACTCGAGCGTTGGTGCGAAGCCCTGCCCGCAGCGCTTGCCGGCATTGACACGACGATCCTCGGCAACGCGGCGGACGGTTTCGGCCTTTCCATCATGGTCGCAGCGCCTGGCACCTGCGATCGCACACGCTTGCACGCCAAGCTCGTCGACATTGGTTTGCCCGCCGCGCGCATTGCCGAGATCGGCAGCCATGCGACGCGCTTCGAATTCACCCAGACCTCTTCCCGCCATGCCGAGGTGGTGCAATGATGTGGCGCCGCCTTTCTTCCTTCGTCAAACACACTCGGAGTTGCGTGCGATGAGTCCCGTCGATAGCGGCACGAGGCCGCGTCCCCATGCCGGCGTTCTGGCGATCGACCCCTATATTCCCGGCAAGAGCAGCGCGCCCGGCCTCGCCAAGATTCACAAGCTTTCCTCGAACGAGACGCCGCTCGGCGCCTCGCCGCATGCGAAGGCCGCCTATCGGGACGTCGGCGACAGCCTCGAGCTCTATCCCGACGGCGCGGCGACGGATCTGCGCGAGGCGATCGGCGCGCGCTTCGGCCTCAATCCGGCGCGCATCGTCTGCGGCGCAGGCTCGGACGAGATCATCGCGCTCTTGACCAAAGCCTATATCGGGCCGGGCGATGAAGGCATCTTCACGACGCACGGCTTTCTCGTCTATCGCATTGCGATCCTCGCGGCAGGGGGCACACCCGTCATCGCGCATGAAAAGAATTTTACCGCCGATGTCGACGAGATCCTGGCGGAGGTGACGCCGAAGACGAAGATCGTCTTCGTCGCCAATCCCAACAATCCCACCGGAACTTATTTGCCCTTCGGCGAGATCAAGCGGCTCGCCATGTCGCTGCCGCGCCACGTGCTGCTCGTGCTCGACGCCGCCTATGCTGAATATGTGACGCGCAACGACTATTCGCCCGGCCTCGAGCTCGCCTTGACGGCGGACAATGTCGTCATGACGCGCACCTTCTCGAAAATCTATGGACTCGCGGCGCTGCGGCTCGGCTGGTGCTATGCGCCGGCGCATGTCTGCGACGCGATCAACCGAATCCGAGGGCCCTTCAACGTCTCCAGCGCAGCAATCGCCGCCGGAATTGCGGCGCTCGATGATATCGAGCATGTCGATCGATCGATCGCGCATAACGAGACATGGCTGAACTGGCTGATGACCGAGATCGACCATCTCGGCCTGCCGGTGACACAGAGCGTCGGCAATTTCGTGCTCATCCATTTCCGCGATCCGGACGAAGCGCGCGCCGCCGACGCTTTCCTATCGAGCCGCGGCCTCATCCTGCGCGCGGTCGGCGCCTATGGCCTGCCGCAATGCCTGCGCCTGACCGTCGGCAGCGAGGAAGCCAACCGGGCGCTTGTCGGTGCGCTCGCCGAATTCCTGAAATCTGGCGGCGACGCGCGTGGCTGATGATCTCGGGGCTCCGCTCGCCGAGCCCTTGTTCGAACGTCTTGCCCTCGTCGGCATGGGGCTCATCGGCTCTTCGATCGCGCGCTTCGCCCGTCGCAAGCATCTGGTGCGCAGCATCAGCGCGACGGATGCCTCCCCCGCCGTGCTGAAACGCATCGCCGAGATGCATATTGCCGACGAGGTCGCCGGCTCGCCGCTCGAGGCGGTCGACGGCGCCGATCTCGTCATCCTCTGCGTGCCGGTCGGCGCCATGGGCGAGGTGGCGCAGGCAATCGCCCCATGCCTGCGGCCGGCGACGATCGTCTCCGATGTCGGCTCGGTGAAGAGCGCCGTTGTGAGCGCAGTTGCGCCGCATTTGCCGGGACATGTGCATTTCGTCCCGGCGCATCCCGTCGCCGGAACCGAGCAATCGGGGCCCGATGCCGGCTTCGCCCATCTCTTCCTTAATCGCTGGTGCATTCTGACGCCGCCGCCGGACACGGATGAGGAGGCCGTCGCGCAGCTCGCAGATTTCTGGAAGATGGCAGGCGCCAATGTCGAGGTGATGAGCCCGAGCCATCACGATCTCGTTCTCGCGATCACCAGCCATGTGCCGCATCTCATTGCCTATAATATCGTTGGCACCGCCGCCGATCTCGAGGAAGTGACGCGCTCCGAGGTCATCAAATTTTCCGCCGGTGGCTTTCGCGATTTCACCCGCATCGCGGCATCGGATCCGACGATGTGGCGCGACGTCTTCCTCAACAACAAGGACGCGGTGCTCGAAATGCTCGGCCGCTTCAACGAGGATCTGAGCGTGCTGCAACGCCTGATCCGCAATGGCGACGGGCAGGGATTGTTCGATCTCTTCACCCGCACCCGCGCGATCCGGCGCGGCATTATCGAGCAGGGCCAGGAAACCGCCGCGCCCGATTTCGGCCGGCAATCCAGCAAGAGCTGAGTGAGCGAGACGCGGTCTCTCTGGCATCGGAGCCGACCGCAACCTCGATTACTCGGAACTATCAGGCGCGGCGGTGATTTCCTTCATGCCGTCGTAGGCGAGCCTCGATTCGACTTCATCATGATCGATACGAGGTCCCTTCTGGACCCGACTGCTCGCGATTTCCTCCCATGATACGGGCATTACGGCCGGGCCAGCCCGCGACCTCATGCGACCAGAGAGTGGTTATTATGAACACAACAACTCCACACGCCCAGCCGCCGATGCCTGGCTCGGAACTCTTCATTCATAATGTCGATTCCGCGCCCGCCTATTGGTGGCTAGACACCCTGTGGATCGTCCTCGCGGAAGCCAAGGACACAGGCGGTCGCTTTTCCATGATGGAAGAGGTGGCGCGGAAGGATTCGGGTCCAGGGCCGCATAAACACACTTGGTCCGACGAAACCATCTACATCCTCGACGGTGAGATTACCTTCCTGATCGACGATGAAATCAAGACGGCGCGAACCGGTGACTTCCTCATGGTCCCGCGCAATACGCGGCATGCCTTCCGCGTGGCCAGTGAAACCGCGCGTTTCCTCAACGGCTACACGCCCGCCAGCCTCGAGGCGGCCCTGGTAGAGTTCGCAACGCCGGCGACCGAACGCGTTCTCCCGCCGAAGAATGCTTCCGCGATGATCAAGATGACCCCTGAACTTCTGAGCAGGTATGGCATGGACATGTTGCCCGGCCCCGACCCTCTGCGTCCTGAGGGTTCGGTGCTAGCCGCCTGATTTGGCGGTTCGCCAGTCAGCACCTCGCCAAAGCCTCCCAGCTCTCGAAGACGAGCGCGCGTTCGCTGCGATGCCGCGCATTGAGGAAGCCATTGGCGTCATCTTCGAGACCGCCGCCGACGATAAATTTAAGATCGCTCAGGTATCATCCCGTTCGTTCAACGGCCGCGCAGCGCATGCAGATCAGCCAAGAAGTCAGACCAATATTCAATTGGCCGTAGTTTCCAACTCGCATCGCTTTTGTAATTTGATCGCCTTTTCAGGGCAGGCCTGCACACACAACCCGCAGCCATGACAAGCATCAGGGTGTTCGACAAAAGCCTGCTTCCCTCCATGGACGAACAGCTTTATGCGACCGACGAGTGGGAGCTTGGCCTTTTCGTCGGCAGGGACAGTACGGATCGCGAGAACAGCATAAGGGCAGATGGGAACGCACGGCCCGGCGGCTTCGCAGCGCATAGGGTCGATAATTGGAATCATAAAGCCGGCGTCGAATTTGCAGTCCGGTTCGATATCACGAAGGACTGGTTTGTCTTCTTGTGCGGTGCGTTTCATGTCTGTTTCCGGGATAGTACGCCAAGGATGTCGGCTGTGGTTCGCTCCAAAATCTTTGCGAGCGAAACGAAGCGATCCAAGGACCACCGCGCGAGAGGCGGCATGGATTGCTTCGCTTCGCTCGCAATGACGGCACCCTGATCTTCCAATGATTGTGTCCAGACCCTGGACAAGTACCCCGCGCCTCTCCAAGGTGGGCCCGGAGCGCTCGCCACCCGTGCTTTTATTCATCCTCTCTCTGTCGGGCTTTGCCAGCGCGCTTGCGGCGCGCATCGTCGATCCCGTCGTCACGGTCATCGCCGTCGAGCTCGCCGCGCCGGTCGCGCTCGTGGCGCTGCTCGCCTCGGCCTATACGCTGCCTTTCGCCGTGGCCCAGCCGATCCTCGGGCCGCTCGGCGACAGCATCGGGAAGGCGATCGTCATCAAATGGGCGGCGAGCCTGCTCGCGCTGTTTCTCATTGTCGCCGCTTTTGCGCCGACCCTGCCTCTATTGTTCATCAGCCGCGTCCTCGCCGGCCTTGCCGGCGCGGGCATCATCCCGATCGCCTTCGCGATCATCGGCGACCGCTTTCCGCTCGCCCGCCGCCAGCTCGCGATCAGCCGCTTTCTCGCCGCCTCGCTCATCGGCCAGCTCCTCGGCGCCAGCGCCTCAGGGCTTCTCGCCGATATTCTTGGATGGCGTGAAGTATTCTTGGGCGCCGCCTTGATCACGACGGTCGCGGCGCTCGCCGCAATCTTCGGGCTGCCCGCCGACCCTGCGCCGCCGGCGGAGCCGATCCGTCTCATGAGCCTCCTCGGCCGCTATCGCCCGGTGCTGAAGAACCCGCTCGCGATCATCTGCTTCACCTCCGTCTTTCTCGAAGGCGGCGCGATCTACGGATGGCTGCCTTTTCTCAGTTCCTTCCTCGAAACGGAAAAGATGGGCGGCCCGACGCAAGCCGGACTCGTCACCGCCGGGCTCGGCATTGGCGGCCTTCTCTACACGCTCGGCGTGCCGCTTTTCCTGCGCTTTCTCACGCGACCGCAAATGATGCTCGGCGGCGGGATCATCGCTGGGCTCGGCTTCGTCGGACAGGCCTTGGCGCCGAGCTGGCCGATCGAGGCGCTCTTCATGGGCCTCACCGGTTTCGGCTTCTTTCTCCTGCATAATCCCATCCAGACGGAAGTGTCGGAGCTCGCGCCCACGGCACGCGCCTCGGCCTTCGCGCTGCATTCTTTCAGCTTCTATCTCGGCCAGGCGACGGGACCGGTGATCTATAGCCTCACCGTGCCTCTGCTCGGCGCGCCGCTGAGCCTGTGCGGCGGCGGCTGCGTCTTCGCCTGTGTCGGGCTTTTCGCCTTCAGCAATTTTCGCCGCGGGAAAACCTGATCATTCCGCCGGCGCTTGCGATAGAGCATCGTGTGCATGGGTTTGCGCAGCGGCCCCCGGGTTCTGCAAGACCGGCTTGAAACGGCGCAAACGCAACGCGTTGGTCAGCACGAAGACCGAGGAAAAGGCCATCGCGCCGGCTGCCAGCATCGGCGACAAAAGCACGCCGAAAGGCTTATAGAGCGCGCCCGCCGCGACCGGAATGAGGATGACATTATAAGCGAGCGCCCAGAACAGATTCTGGCGGATATTGCGCATCGTCGCGCGGCTCAGCGCGATCGCCGTCGCGATGCCCGACAAGTCGCCGCTCATCAAGATCACATCGGCGGACTGGATCGCGATATCGGTGCCGGTGCCGATCGCGATGCCGACATCGGCTGCAGCCAAAGCCGGCGCATCGTTGATGCCGTCTCCCACGAAGGCGAGCTTGCGATCGTCCGTGCGCAGCGCCTTCAGCGCCTCGACCTTGCCTTCGGGCAAGACCTCCGCCACGACCTTGTCGATGCCGACCGCCTTGGCGATCGCCTCCGCGGTGCCGCGCTGATCGCCGGTGATCATCACGATCTCGAGGCCTTGCGCATGCAAGGCCGCGATCGCCGCGACGCTCGACGGCTTCAGCGGATCCGCGACGGCGAGGAGCGCCGCCATCCGGTCGTTGATAGCGACATAGATCGGCGTCTTGGCGGCCTCGGCGAGGCGCTGCGCCTCGGCTGAAAAAGCCGAAACGTCGATGCCGAGCTTCGTCATGAGGCGGTCGGCCCCGATCGCGATCGCGCGCCCCTCGAGCCGCGCGGTGACGCCCAGGCCGGCAATCGCGGAAAATTCTTCCAGCGCAGATGCTGCGCCTTGCGGCGCCGCGGCCATGATCGCCTTCGCGATCGGATGCTCCGAGCGTGCCTCGACCGCAGCGGCCCAAGCGACAACCTCATCGCGCGCAAAGCCCGGCGCGCAGAAGACATCAGTCAGCTCCGGCCGGCCTTGCGTCAGCGTGCCCGTCTTGTCGAAGCCTATAATCTTCACGTCTTGCAGCGGCTGAAGCGCCGCGCCCTGGCGAAACAAGATGCCGAGCTCGGCGGCGCGGCCGGTGCCGACCATGATCGACGTCGGCGTGGCAAGACCCATCGCGCAAGGGCAGGCGATAATCAGCACCGCGACCATGCTGGTCAGCGCCAGCCCGAGCGCGGGCGCCGGCGCGACGACGAGCCAGATCAGGAAGGTCACCGCTGCGAGCGCCATCACCGCGGGCACGAACCAGGCGGTGACCTTGTCGGCCAAAGCCTGGATCGGCAGCTTCGCGCCTTGCGCCGCTTCGACCATGCGGATGATGCGCGCGAGCACGGTCTCAGCCCCAACCTCCGTGACCTTGAAAGCAAAGCTCCCCGAAAGATTGAGCGTGCCGCCCACGACCTTCGCGCTGACGCTTTTGGCGACGGGCTGCGCCTCGCCGGTCAACATCGACTCGTCGACGAAGGAAGCGCCTTCGGTGATCACGCCGTCGAGCGCGATGCGCGTTCCGGGGCGCACGAGCAGAGTATCGCCCGGCAAGATCTGCGCGATCGGCGTTTCGACAAGCGCGCCTTGCCGCATCGCGACGGCGGTTGCGGGCTGCAGCGCGACGAGGCTCTGGATCGCGGCGCCGGTGCGCCCGCGCGCCCGCGCCTCGAGGCTGCGGCCAACGAGGATCAGCGTCACGATGACGGCCGCGGCTTCGAAATAGACCTCCGCGGTCCCCGCCGGAAAGAAATCCGGCGCGAAGGTCGCGAGGCTCGAGTAGAGAAAGGCCGCCCCGGCACCGAGAGCGACGAGCGCATTCATGTCGGGCGCGCCATGCCAAAGCGCAGGGATGCCTTTTTGAAAAAAGCGGCGCCCCGGCCCGAAGAGAACCGCCGCCGTCAAAATAAACTCCGCGACATGCACGATGCGCCCGAGCACGACATCCGCCAGCGCGTGATGCAGCGCCGGCACGAGATGCGCGCCCATCTCGACCGCGAAAACCGGCAGCGTGAGGAGCGCGGCGAGAAGCGCTGCCCGCATCAGCCCGCGTGCCTCCTCGGCATGACGGTCGGTGGCTGGCGCAAGCGGCGCATCGGCCAGGATGCGATGGGCAGGATAGCCGGCACGGGTGACCGCTTCCTCGAGCTCCGCCATGCTCGCCGTGCCGGCAAGATGCGTGACCTCGCCTCTTTCCGCCGCGAGATTCACATTGGCAGCAAGCACGCCCGGCACTTTCTTCAGCGCCTTCTCCGCCCGCCCGACGCAGGACGCGCAGGAGAGGCCTTCGATCGTGAGCGCGACCGTCTCCGTCTCCGGCTTGTAGCCGGCCTTCTCGATCGCGGCGACGACGGCGTCGAGCGCTGTGGGCGAGGCCAAGACGAGATCGGCGCGCTCGCTCACCAGATTGACCCCGACATGCCGCACGTCCGGCACGGCACGAAGCGCGCGTTCGACGCGGCCGACGCAGGACGCGCAGGTCATGCCGTCGATGCGGAGGCTCAAAGCGAGCCCGGCATCGGCAGACTCGGCAGCGGACATGGACAGGCTCCGGCACGAAAAGATTTGCGGGCGATCCCGCCTCACAGCATACATGAGGTCGAGGCATCGACTATGCCAGGAGCGGCAGACAGGACAGCAGCCATGCAGCGCTACAAAGTTCCCGACATGACCTGTTCGCATTGCGCGCAAACGATTGAAAAGACGATCAAAGCGCTCGATGCTGCGGCACAGGTCTCGATCGATCTCGAAACCAAGGAAGTCGGGATTACGACCATCGCCGAGCCGGGCATGGTCGCCGCCGCGCTCCGCGAAGCGGGCTATCCGAACGAACCCTTGGCCGCGTGAGCGCGCAAGCGACTGTAACGCAAGCCGACGCGAGGTCCCGATGCCGGGCTGGGATGCACTTCTCTATCTGAAATTCGAGGACGAGCGGACGCGCCCGGCACGCGATCTCTTGGCCCAAGTGCCCTTGCCCGAAGCAACGCATATTTACGATCTCGGCTGCGGGCCGGGCAATTCGACGGAGCTGATCGCAGCGCGCTTCCCGCGCGCCGAGATCGTCGGCATAGACAGCTCCGCCGAGATGCTCGCCAAAGCCCGGCACAGCCTGCCGTCGCTGTCGTTCCACGAAGCGGACCTTTCGACGTGGATGCCGGACCGGCCGACGGACCTTCTCTTCGCCAATGCAGTGTTTCAATGGGTGCCCGGGCATCTCGCCGTGCTGCGGCGGCTCATCGAAGCGTTGCCGCCGGGCGGCGTGCTCGCCGTCCAGATGCCGGATAATCTCGACGAGCCGTCGCATGTCGCCATGCGCGTGACGGCGATGGACATGCCGTTCGCAGCCAAGCTCGAAGCGGCGGTGGCCTCGCGCGACCCTTTGCCGTCGCCGGGCGACTATTACGACGCCTTGCAGCCGCTGAGCCGCCATATCGATTTATGGCATACGGTCTATGAGCATGCGCTCGACAACGCCGCTTCCATCGTCGAATGGGTGATGGGCACCGGACTGCGGCCCTTCCTCGCCCCCCTCGACGCAGCCGAGCAGAAGAGTTTTCTCGACGCTTATACGAGCAAGATCGCCGAGGCCTATCCGACCCGGATCGATGGCCGCGTGCTTTTGCGCTTCCCACGTTTCTTCCTCGTCGCGGTGCGCGCGTGATGGGCAAAATCTAAAGCGCTGCGTCTCTTGAGTAGACCGCGATGCCCGCATCGATGACCAGGGTTGTCACCGCTCGTCGCGTCCCTCGCGCAGCAAAATTTCGGAAGGCGTCTGTTTCCGAGCTTTGGTCAGCTTCCGCAACGCCGCGGCCAAGACTTCGAAGGAAGGCTCACTTTCGGCGGCGAGTGCCTGGCGAAGAATTTCGCGATGCTCCGCTTTCATCGAGCGGCATGCCGTGCCGCTCGACGTTTCAAACGCGCTATCAACTCGTCCTCCAGATTGCGGACGTGCAGGTTGCCGGGGCATGCATCTCGATCTCATTGGGCACAATGAGATCGAGATGCATGCCGAGCCTGAATTGCAAGATCTGTCCCCGTAATGCGGCGCCGAGCAAAGCTGAAGGGAAAAACCACGGGACCCGGCGATCTTGCAAAGCCGCGACCCTAAGCCTATGGAGGGCGCCGCTTGCCCCGATCGATCTTGCCCGATCGATAAAGCTATGCGATTTTCAGCGCTTGGCAAAGGCGTTGCGGGCTTCGCGGATCGGCTCGTCCCAAGAACGAAGCGAGCTTCAAGGGTTGGAAGGGGCCTGCGGACGCGGGCGCGAGAGACAAGGGCATGCGCGATGAATAAAGTTTTTCCCGACGCACGCAGCGCGCTCGCCGATGTCGCCAAGGACAATATGCTGGTCCTGTCCGGCGGCTTCGGTCTCTGCGGCAGCCCGCAAGTCTTGATCGACGCCATCCGCGACCTCGGCGTCAAAGGGCTGACGGTCGTCTCCAATAATGCCGGCATAGACGGGGCCGGCCTCGGCGTGCTGCTCGAGACGCGGCAAATCAAGAAAATGATCTCGTCCTATGTCGGCGAGAACAAGCTTTTCGCGCAGCAATTCCTGGCCGGCGAGCTGGAGCTCGAGTTCAACCCGCAGGGCACGCTCGCCGAGCGCATCCGGGCCGGCGGTGCCGGCATCGCCGCTTTCTATACCAAGACCGGCGTCGGCACCGTGATCGCCGAAGGCAAAGACCTGCGCGAGTTCGACGGCGAGACCTATGTGATGGAGCGCGGGATCGTCGCCGATCTCGCCATCATCCATGCCTGGAAGGCAGATACAGAGGGCAACCTCGTCTATCGCAAGACCGCGCGCAATTTCAATCCGATGATGGCGACGGCGGCGAAGGTGACGGTGGTCCAGGTCGAGCATCTCGTGAAGGCCGGCGAGATCGAGCCGGATCAGATACATACGCCCGGCATTTTCGTCCAACGCATCGTGCATGTTCCCGGCGTCGCCAAGCCGATCGAGAAGCGCACGACGCGGCCGCGCGAAGCAGCTTGAGGAGAAACGCAATGGCTTGGACAAGGGATCAGATGGCCGCACGCGCCGCGCAAGAACTGCGTGACGGCTTCTACGTCAATCTCGGCATCGGCATTCCGACGCTCGTCTCGAATTTCATCCCGCCGGGCATGGATGTGCAGCTACAGAGCGAGAACGGCATGCTCGGCATGGGGCCCTTCCCGATCGAGGGAGAGGAGGATCCCGACCTCATCAATGCCGGCAAGCAGACCGTGACGGAATTGCCGACCACGAGCTTCTTTTCCTCCGCCGACAGTTTTGGGATGATCCGCGGCGGCCATATCGATCTCGCCATTCTCGGCGCCATGGAAGTCGCCGAGAACGGCGATCTCGCCAATTGGATGATTCCCGGCAAGATGGTGAAGGGCATGGGCGGCGCCATGGACCTCGTCGCCGGCGTCAAACGCGTCGTCGTCGTCATGGAACATACCGCCAAGGACCAGCCCAAGCTCCTGCACCGCTGCACGCTGCCGCTCACCGGATCGGCGGTCGTCGACATGGTGATCACCGATCTCGGCGTCTTCAATATCGACAAGGCAGGCCCCGGCGGCATGGTGCTCGTCGAGCTCGCCGACGGCGTC
>Ga0116227_10002366_pt1 | contig 43015 bp, 35 predicted proteins | sample S1TSphgellanicum_FD_89693 | JGI IMG/M metagenome (GOLD analysis project Ga0116227, IMG submission 89693) | Host-associated microbial communities from peat moss isolated from Minnesota, USA - S1T2_Fb - Sphagnum magellanicum MG | ecosystem: Host-associated > Plants > Peat moss > Unclassified... | reverse complement strand
GAATTTCAAAGCAATGGTGGAAAAGGAGAAGGGTGTGAGCATCAAATGCCTAAGGTCCGATGGAGGGGGAGAATATTTTTCAAATGAATTCAGTGAGTACTTGAAGGAGCATGGAATTCAAAGGAAGTACTCATGTGGTTATTCCCCATAGCAAAATGGAGTTGCTGAAAGGAAAAGCAGGCACATTGTAGAAATAGCACGTGCCATGTTGAATGAGAAGAATTTGCCAAATTACTTTTGGGCTGAAGCGGTAGCAACTGTAGTTTACATCATGAATCGAACACCCACATCAGCAGTTCATGGCATGACACCTGAAGAAAAATTCATAGGCAAGAAACCCAATGTTTCACATTTCAGAGTGTTTGGTTGCATTACATACATGCATGTTCCTAATGAGAAGAGATCAAAACTAGACCCAAAAGCTGAGAAATGTATTTTCATTGGATATTCCTCAAAACAAAAAGGATATAGATGTTTCAATCCTTCCACTCGGAAGTTGCAAGTGAGTAAAGATGTTGTGTTTGATGAGATGGCTAGTTGGTACTCACCACTGAAGGTAGCAGAAGATGGAGAAGCTAGAAATGGTGATGTTTCATCAAATGTGGAACAAGAATCACAATTAATTAATGGACCACAAGAGTCTTCAATTAGTGAGTCTAGTAGCACTCCATGGAAAGGAATATTAAGATCTTCAAACATTGTACATGGTAGATCTCAAACATCATCTAGAAATTCTCATGTAGATGGTGAATCAAGTGAGTTAGAGAAAAGTGAGGGTGAAGAATCAAGAATCACTTTAGTTACTACTTTTGGAGCTCGGATGGTGAAGAAAGCTATGAAAACACCTGACAACAACAATGGAGTACGAAGATCCACACGAGTCAAGTACCCTGTACAAAGACTCACATATGATGGCTTTGTAACTCATCATTATGCATACATGGTGAGAGTTATATAAGAGGTTGAACCCACTTGTTTTGAACAAGCGATTGGAAACTCTAAATGGGACAATGCCATGGATGAAGAAATGGCGGCTTTGGATGTGAATGCTACTAGGGAATTGGTAGCTTTACCAAAGGACAAGAAAGTAATTGGGTGAAAATGGGTGTACAAAGTCAAACACGATGCAGATGGATATGTGAGCAGTTACAAATCAAGATTGGTTGCCAAAGGTTATGCCCAAACATATGGCATAGACTATGAGGAGACCTATAGTCCAGTTGCCAAAATGACAATTGTAAAAGCAATCATTGCTATGGCAGCAGCAAAAGGATGGTCTTTACATCAAATGGATGTAAAGAATGTTTTTCTTCATGGAGATTTACAGGAAGAAGTGTACATGGAGTAACCACTAGGTTATGTGGACCAAACACATCCTAATTTGGTTTATAGGTTGAAGAAAGCTTTGTATGGCTTGAAGCAAGCACCTAGAGCTTGGTCAGAGAAGATAGGTGAGTATCTTATCACAAGTGGATTTCAAACATCCGATGCAAATTTTTCACTATATGTGAAAAAAATAGATCATGGGATTATAGTCATAGTCATCTATGTTGATGACTTGATTATCACAAGAGAAAGTGATGTAGACATCTCTAATTTAAAGAAGCTTTTGAAGCAAAAGTTTGAGATGAAGGATTTGGGAGAGTTGTGTTATTTCCTCGGCATTGAGGTAATCCATTCCCCTAAAGGGATATGGTTACTACAAAGGCAATATGCCTTGAACAAATTGGCCAAATATGGGATGACAGGTTGCAAACCCATTTCAATTCCATTGGAGCAAAATGTGAAGTTAAGTGCAGATGAAGGAGACCTTGTGGAGGATACCACTATGTACAAACGCATAGTGGGGAGTTTGATTTACATGACCATCACAAGGCCAGATTTGAGTTATGTAGTTGGAGTGTTGAGTCAATTCATGCAAACACCACGAAAGCCACATTTGGATGCAATGAGGCACATACTAAGGTACATAAAACATACCTTGCAGTGTGGAATTTTTTATGAAGCTAAAAGCCAATTATAAGTACATGGATACACAGATGCTGATTAGGTTGGCAATGTTTCAGATAAAAGATCAACTAGTGGTTTCATGTTTTCTTTTGGAAGTGGTGTTATTAGTTGGAGCAGTTAGAAACAACCAACAATTGCATTATCAAGCACGGAAGCAGAATACAGAGGTGTAGCAATTGTTGCATGTGAAGTAGTTTGGTTACAAAAACTATTCTCTGATTTGGGACAGTTAGTGGATGCTCCTGTTGTCATCTATTGTGATAACATTAGTAGCATATTACTTGCTAACAACCCGGTCTATCATGCTAGGGCAAAGCACATTGAGGTGCACTACCATTTTATTAGAGAAAAAGTTCTAGCAAAAGAAATTGACCTCATTCATGTTAGTACCGAAGATCAAATTGTTGACATTTTCACAAAGGCTTTAGGTACAGACAAGCTAAAGAGGTTTAGAAAAATGTTTGGTGTATTATAAATGGATTTGAGCTTGAGGGGGAGTGTTGAGAATTCAAGCTCAACTAGTTAGGTTTCATTAGTTACTAGAGTAGGAAAGTAACTGGGTTACTTTCACAAGGTTGAATTACTTTTGTTATTTATTTTAATTTGGTTATTTGTGGTTTGGTCTTTTAGTTAAATACCTTGGTGTTGATGGTTTGGTTTTCTTTTCTTCATTACACAAGTTTGTGTATTTCATGTGGCAAGAACCTTGGAGAGTTCTTGATGTTGTGTTTCGTGTTGTGAGCATCATGTTGTAGTTTCTTTTCAATAAAGGTTTATGTTTGCACTTGAGTAGATCTCCTATTTGTTAACACCATGGTCTTCGTGTGGATCGCAAAGAATTTGATGATATATGGATGTTTGCACGGGCATCCCAAGGCTTCCACTAATCGTTGTTTACATGTTCTTCGCTTGTCATTTGTCTTTGGTGCCTTCCCTGCCAATTCAATCATGCTTGGGATGTGATTGAATCTTTTGATTCACACCTTGCACACTGCACCATAACCACCTTGAATGTTTCCACTTGACAATGGGAACACATTTGTTGTGCTTGGAACCTATACCACACCACAACTTCCAATTTGGGCTAGAAGGTTTTGAGCGCCTTTTTCCATCCATGGTGTAAGCCTTGCCTTTTTCTTCGACCAATTTGGCCCACCATGAAATTTTCTCTCACAAGCTCGCCACTTTCATGGTTTAGTGCACCTTGTCTTTTTGTGGATAAATGATATCAAGCCATTGCAGAAATTATTTTCCACTATTCATAGGTTGTTACAACTCTTTTAATTCCATAGGTTTTGGTGCATAAACTTGCTCTTACTTGTCTTCAACAATAGGTTTTTGCAACTCCTCTTCCATAGGTCTTGATGCAAAAACTTGTTCTAGCTGTTCTTCAACAATAGGTTTAGGTATAATTTCCACCTCTTCCTTTGAGTTTGAAATAACAATGACTTGTGGTGTTGGTGTGGTTGTAGAAGTAGTGGTTCTCTTAAAAAAATTAAGGGTTGCTTCCAATTCCTCTTCTAACTTTCTACTTCTTTGCTTTTACTCAAACATTTTAGTCTCCTCTACTATAGGTGCATGTGAAGCTAGTGGTTTTACATAAATTGCTCCAGTTAATTGAACCTATTCCATTTTCTTTCTCTATTTGCTTTCTTCTAAAAGCTTTAGCTTTTCTTTCAAGTTTTTTCTTTCTTGCTTCTTGTCTTAACTTCTCTAAAGCACTCTCACTCATGGCCTCTATCAATATGAAGAAGTGAACAAAAATGAAGAGAGAGAATGAAAGTTGTGGCGGTTCTTTATATTGTTTCAATTGAAAATGATTTTGTGGCTATGAATGGACATAACCTTTAGGGTTGGAAACTCCTAAAATGTAGACATCAATAAGTGCCTTACTAAACACGTCATTTTGATCATTACTAACATTTTCATTATTGTCCTGAATAGGCACATCACGGTAATAATGAATAGGCACATTTGTTCCTTTAATATTACCAAATGTTAAATGATTACTAACCGATTCAAATTCTACATGTTGAAAATCTTTAGGTTCAACAGGTAGTGGTTCAAGTTTTCTTATAATCTTTCTAATTTAGACACTTAGCTGGTTAGGACTCTAACAAGTTGTGGATTTTTGTTTTCACTAGGTTTAGATGGTAACATGTATTTTGTAGGCAGTAATGGAAGTAATCCATATACAAGCTGAAATGGGGTATGACTTGTTCCAACTTTGTAGGCGGTTCGATATGAGAATAAGATTGTAGACAAGTGCTTGTCCCAATCATTTATGTTCTCATTAACTACTTTGGTTAGTAAAGTTCCAAAAACCTTGTTTGTAGATTTAACCTATCCATTTCCTTGTGGATAATAAATAGTAGAATTGGTATGTTTAAGAATAAAATGGTTAGTAACGTATTTGATTGCATCATTGATAAAATGGGTACCTTGATTGGTCACAATAGTTAGTGGACATCCAAATATTGTAATAATATGCTCATACAAAAACTTGGTGGTTATTGCATTAGTGTTAGTGTGGAGTGTTTGAGCTTCCACCCACTTTGTTGCATAATTAGTGGCTACCAGAATGTACTGGTTGCCTAACATTTTGCTTGCAAGTTTAACAAGCTCAATAAAATCCAATCCCCATTTTTGAAATGGTTATTTAAGTAACGTAATGACCAATTTTGCTAAAATTTGGGCAAAAAAATTACTTGTTTTTTAACATTGATCATAGGTTCGATAATATTCACGAACGTTTTGATTCATCATTGGCCACCAATAACCAACATCTAAGATCTTTCGCACAATAATGTCAAAAGAGAAATGCCCTCCTATAACTCCTCCATGTAATTCTTGCAAAATTATGGACACTTGTTCTAGTTGCAAAACTCAACAAAACTTGTTATCTTGTCCGAATATGTATAATACTTTTTCTTGAAGCACAAATGGTTTAGCTATTTGGGCTAAATGCTATATTTGGGTTATTGTAAATCTGTATGGCATCACTCCTTCTAATAAGTACTCATACACATTTTGTAACCATTTAGGTTGTAAAGTAAACAAGTGAGCATCACAAGTTTGATTAGGTACTCCAATAAGTCTAGTTTGATTGGGTAATCTACTCAATGCATCTGCCAATATTTGGGATCTACTAAGTTTGTAAACAATTTTGAAACCATATTCCAAAAATAATAAAAACCATCTAATTAACCTACCAAAAACCTGTGGCTTGTTAACTAAATACACTAAAGCCATATGGTATACATAAATTGTGAACCTATTACCTAACATGTAATGCGTAAATTTGTGTAAAACATAAACCATATCTAAAGCCTCTTTTTCTATAGTAGTATAATTCCTTTCAACATAATTAGAATAGTCTTGATGAGTACATAATAAGTTGATCTATTTTACCTATTAGGTTTTGGGCTAATATTGCCACTATTGCTAGCTGAGATGGATCAATATAAACATGAAATTCCAGTTCCTAGTTAGGATTGATAAATATAGGAGCTTAGATGTATCGGTTTTTGATATCTTCCCAAATGGTTTGACATTCAATAATCCATTCAAACATTTCAACTTTTCTAAGTAACTTAGTGATTGGTGCCATAATATAATTTTCTTTTTGATGAAATATTTGTAAAATTGTGCCATTCCATAGAAGACTTTAATCTTGTAAGGTGTTTTGGGTACTAGCATTTTGACTAAAGCCTCTATCTTCTTGGAATTAAGTGTTTTTCCCTTTTTGGAGACTATAAATCTTAAATAGTTTGAGAACATATCATAAATGCACATTTTTTTGGATTCAAACTAATCCCATACTCTTTGCATTTTAAAAATCATTTGTTGAGTTTTTCCAAATGAGTGGACAAGTCATTAAAAATAGTAAAATCATCTAAAAAGATCTTCATGAACACATCAATGTATTCACGAAATGCTTTGGTGACTACCCTTTGATAGGTAGGTGGTCCATTTTTGACCCCAAAAGGCATTACAACCCATACAAAAGTTCCCCAATCAATAGCAAAGGTAGTTTTATATCGGTCCTCCGATGCTATGGAAATCTAATGGTATCCACAAAAACCATCTTAAAATGTATAAACTTCATGTCCAGCTACAATGTTAATAACCTCATTAATAAAAAGGTAACATGTATGCGTCCTTTTTAGTAGCTACATTAAGCTTCCTAAAGTCCACACAAATTTTCAATTTCCCATTTTTCTTAAGCACTACAACTATAGGTGATAACCAAATAGCCTTTTCTACAAGTGTAAGAAAATTTATAGTAAACAATTTATCAATGTCTAGTTTGATAATAACTACATAGTTAGGATTTAATTGGTACCTGGTTTGATGAGTAGGTGGTATAGATGTGTCCAACTCAATTTAATATTGAGCTACTTCAAGTGGTATGCCCTTCAAATCTTTGTAAGTCCAAGCAAAGATTTCCTTGAACTCCTTTAGCAATTCAATCAGTTGATAGTTAACGATAGATTCCAAATCCACACTGATTTTAACTTGTTATAGGTTTTCTTTAGAACCTAAATTGATCTTGGTCAATTAACCTTCTTCAGTGACAATCCATCCAACAATGCAAAGATTTTGAATTTTGATTCAAATAAGCGTTTAGTCAATCTCCATTTCTTTTATTTTAAGTTGGAAAAATGTTTCTGGTACATGTTGGAAAATATTAGGGGGTATAGTTATCTTAATAGGTAATATAAATATCAATTTGTCAAATATATTAGACGAAACAAATGATTTAAACATAAGTTTAATAGGTATAATAACTTGTCCAATTAGATTCAAACTCGCTGATGTAATCAACTTAATAGGTTGATTTGACCAAACTGATGTAGGGACAACTATGGTTCCTATTGAAAATATTTTTGGTTTTGTGGCAAACATCAAATCTTCCTCTTCGTCAAATATTCCATAATGGAAATCATAACAAATTAACACTTTTGGACACTTGGTTGGTGCTCTAAGTTTCTTAATAATAGGTTCTAATTGTATTGGTTCTTTGTATAGTGATAGTATTGTTGCCCCAATCATGAGACACTTTAACATACCTTAGCCAAGGATGACCTAATGACTTGAAATAGCTAGATTCTAACACATTACTTTGAATTACAATGAAAGTCATTGCATAGGGAATTCCACGAACAAGAATTTTAAGATCCTTAATCAAACCTAACGGTTTGGCAATGGTTTAATCAACCATACATAGATTGTAAGGTGCAAGTTTTGGTTTTGATAGACCTAGCTGTACCCTCAGCTTTTCCATAATGATATTAACTCCAGAACCACCATCTAGAAGTACATCTTCAATAAAGTTATTCCTTATTTGAACCTATAATATTGCCATTTGATGATTAATGGCAATTGATGCAATTACCAATTCTGGTAAAGTAAGTTTTGATGGCACCAGGTTAAAAATGCAGCATTTGATATCAAGAATCATTCATAACAATTGACCTAGGTTCAATGTATATTTGGTCTCCAAGACTTATTTACTGATATCCATTAGAATTCCTTCTAAAGTGTTATATGTTGTAACATGTTCTAAAATTACAAGTTGTTAATTCGCTTCATTGATTTGATTGCTTTTGATTAGCTAAGTTATAGTAGGATTATCAAGCAATCTAACCCAACTACTTTGCAATGAACCTTCATTAATGGTAACAGGTTGTTTTTCAGCTCCACCATGTTGTAGTTATTTGATAATTTCAATGAATGAATCCCATAGATGCTTTCCTTGTTGCCAATCTTCAACTCTTTTAACTTTAATTAGTTCTCTTTCTTTAAACACATGTTGCTCTACTGCTAACTACAAGTGGTAACAACATCTATTACATTAACTAGCACATTGTCAGTTTTAGGCGGTTTAAGTGATGTTGTGACATTAAGACTAACAAGTTTAGTTCTAAACATGTTTCATACCTCAATCTTTTTGGGGCATTCTCCAGATCTATGTTCTACATTCAAACAAATTATATAAGGATAATGAACATGTATTTTTCCTGATTTAACAAGTTGGGTTTTAGTTCTTGTTATAGGTTTTGTAGACTTAACTGTAATAGTTGGCATTATTGGTACCTTTTTTTTTCCTATTATGACAAATCTGTATTAAATGATTGGTTTTACCACAAATGATACAGGGTAATGTTAATTTAACAATAATAGCATGTGCTATAGGCTTAACTAATGTATTAATCTTCGGTGTGGTTAATAGAACATTATAATTCAAACTAACATGTCCATTTTCATCACATACTAAACAGCTTCCTTGTGTTCAATCAAGGTATTTCTTTTCATACCTACAGTTGCTAAACTTAAGTAAGGTAACAAACTTACCTTGAAAACAGTGGTGAGAAAAACATTTGTTGCTCTAACTTGTAGACAATTAGTTAGTTTCAACAGGTGTTCATAGTAAACCTCAACACATTCAACGGTTTGTTGTTTTATGTTCCATGGGTGCATATAGACCTCTCATCATTCTTCACAGTTCTGAATCGCTTGCAAAATGCTTGCTCCAACTCTTCAAAAATGCAATTTGGATGGTTTTAAACATAGTTTTCTCCCCATTCAAAAATATTATCCATGAAAGTAAAACCAAAAAGGTTAATGATGTTAGCTTCCACCACTTCACCATTAGTTTTAATGGCCTTCTTGAACACTTTGATATGAACATCTTAATTAGTGTCTTTAACATAGGTTAGATATTGTAGCTTCTTGTATGGCAGCTTGGTTGCTGGTACTAATACAAGTTGCATAATAGGTGGTTGATACCATGGTGGTATGAACATACATAGGTTAGGTGTTGACCATCCAAAAGATCCAATAGGTGAATTGAAAGGTGGTTCTCCATGCGGATCTCCTTTAGGTGAAAATTTTCCAAGTTAGTCTCCAAGTTGTCCTTCGTCCAGTGGTTGGTGAACAAAACCTTTGGGTACATAAGTTGGTAAACTGGTAGTAACTTGTACAATGGTTGGAACTAGTGTAATAACAAGTTGTTGAATTAGTTGTCTATCCTTACTAGCTATTAGTTGAACCACTGTAAAAAATTGATTTCCAACATAGTATGGTGTATGTGTTGGTGGTATAACAAGTTATCCAGGTATTGGGTACACATTCCTAGGTACATAATTTGTATAATTCCTAAAGATCAAGGAATCAAATCCTTTTGTTCTAGTTGGATATGCAGGATACAAATTAAGATCTAAAGGCACAAAAGGGGGTATGACATTATACCATATTGGCTATGTTGAAGAAATAACATACTGGTTTTGCTTGGTATAATCGGTGTTATAGGTTGTGACCAAGTTGTCTAATACTTAACAGGTACTGTCCTATGACTTATATTAGGATTCATGGCTTAAGTTCCTAATACAAACATGTTGGGTATTGATGTTGTAGTGGTTGGAAGGATAGGTTGATGAACATTCATCACCTTTTCCCATAATAACTATTTTAATCTATCATCAATTAATGGACAATGATTGAACAAGTGTCCCATTTGATGACAATATGAATAGGTTACAATTCCAACACCTTGGTTTTGTCCTAAAATCGGTCTATGATGTGGGACTTATGATCTTTCTTCTGGACTAGGTACTAATTTAATAGGTCAAGTGCCTTGTGGATAAATGACTCCTTGTCGAACAATTGTGGGTGTTGTTCTAGGTTCAACATGTTCTAAATGTGGTATATAAACTGATTGATTAAATAGTCTTTGGTCAATGTGACAAAGTTGCTCCAACCTATTAAGTAGGTGAAATCTTTCCATCTTTGAATTAATGGGTACCAAATTGATGTTGGTGTGTAGTGGTTGGTTTTGAAAATCGGTAGATGTTATAATGGGTGTAAATGGGTAGATGTAAGCTATGGTGGCCCACTTTTGTGACAAAACGATGTTTCTTCTATGGGTACCCTTTATTCAAATGCATATGGTGATTATTATATCCTTAATTTATTAATTAGGACTTGGATCTAAATTAATAAATTCATTATGAAGATAATTTTGTGGTTATTCATTGATAAAAATTCCATTTGTTAATAATAATGGACTTTTGAAGTCAAAAAATATGGATTGGTCATTTAATTGGAACATCACAAAACATAAAATTTTAAATTGATTCACATGCCAAATTTGTTATTGAGACTCAATATATAATGTATTACAAGATGATAAACCCATACGAAGAATATTTTTTTTCGAAAACCTTAATTGTTTAATAGCTAGGGACTTTTGAATGGTTAAAATTTGATCATATTTTCATAAGTCCATATGAGTTGTAATTTTTGTTTCTTATTCAATTTTTTTGTCCCAAAAACATATTTTTTGAAAGTTTTAGATGGGGCATTGTTTTTATGGACTATGTGAGTTTTCCTTTTAGGACTTCCAAATTAAAAATGACATTAGCTACATTAAATACAAGTTTTCACATAGATTTGGGAAGGTTTATAAGGGATTGAACATGTATTATTCAAAGAGTAAAATAATAATATTAAAAAAAAGTTCCAACCATGTCCATTTGAAACATTTAAAAGAATTTGGTATGGACTTGTAGGGAGTGTAATTTTTGCCAATATTGAGCCATTATAATTTGCATCTACCCAAATGCATTAGTTATAGGTAAATTGTAACTTGGGGTTGCAAATCGCCACAACTCACATAGAAACAATTTCATCAAACGGCTGAACAAATTCATGATTGTCATCATGATAAACATTCATTACCCATGGTTAGGTTGTTGTTTGTCGTGGTTATTGATGAATGGTTGAGAACATTACTAGGTTTTTCTGCACAACCAATTCTACTACATTTCAATGTTGTTCATTGATTTTTCCCCTCTGTGTTACATCCGTGTTTAGTGCATTCATAGGTTCATCTCCCATAGGTTGGACTTGTTCATCTTGCTCTTGTGCATGTTCTTGAACAAGTTGATGTTTGACTTGTTTTAACTTTTTTTAAAGATTTATAGTAACTATTCTTAACATTTCTGAAATCAATAGGTTTTAGGAAAGCCCTTGTATTATTTTTTAACATAAATGTTTTTAAAATGACCCCTCCCAACAGTCAAAAGTTTATATTATTATTTTTTACAGATTAGGTGCCTATTTTATTTCAAAAACTTTACACTAACCTCACCTTATTCCTAATATTTTCAAACTTTAAAAAATAAAAACTTCAATCTTAAAATTTACACAAAACAAGCAAACATGTAACAAATTATAATTTGAAGTATGATTGTTTTCCAAACTTGATCTATTAAAACTATTGAATCAAACCAAAAATTCTAAGCGTGATTGCTTTTGAATCTTGATCCATTACATGGTCGCCAAATGTTAACAGGTTTTTTTATTCCCATCAAGGTTATTCTACTTATGAATTCTTCAACAATAGGCTCCTAAAATAGCATAAGGTACATGCAAAACACTAACAAAATTTAAACTACCTATAAATCCTAAATTAATGTGTACACAAATTACTCAAAACTTGAAGGAAGTTGGCTGAATAAAAATGATTCATTTTTCATAAATGAATGTTAAAACATAAACTCAAAGTGAAATCCCAAAAGCTCCTCACTAGGTTTGTACTCCTAGTCTTATACTAATTATTTCAAAATACAATAGTCATAATTGACCATTATAAACAGTCATTAGCGAGTACCTAAGTTAACAATCCAAAATTTCAAAAAACTACACCTTGCATTGTTTAATTACTTGTTCAACTGTTGGTTTTACCAAGTATAGGTTCTGCAGATCACTTATTGACTAACCTATCAACCTTCTTTTTAACCCAATATAACATTACCTACCAGGTTTAGTAACTAGTTATGTCAATACTATAGGTTAAGTTAAATAACAAGTTAAGACATTTGTTAGGTGTAACAACTTGTTTACATTTTCAACCTATTAAGTCACCTATTGCCAAATATGGGTAACAAGTTCCCATGACAGGTACATTTGGCCAAACAATTTGATGAAGTGGTTGTTTTTGCTAAACAACAATAGGGGTTACGAATGCTTCCACCAGTTCTACAAGTTGTTGAAAACTCAATCTATGTGAAGGTCTTCACTCCAAGTTACATAGCTATTCCAACCGAGTTAAAAGTTGGTTGCATTCCAATTTTGAATGTACTGCGGTTTGATTCAAAATAACAATTAGTTTAGATGCATAGTAACCAACCATTAGTGTTGATCGAGAGGGCACAATTGCTCTAGGAATGTAGTAACTAGGTGGTGCAAACTACCATCTTTGTCCTATAGAGGTCACTTTATCAACATGTCAAATAGGTTTGGTGTTTTGTCCACCCGATTATGCATTCAATCCCTGTTGTTAGGACAACTATTAGGGTGTCAAAAATCAACCAATTGAAAGTACTTGTGTTTCCTTTCTTTTTGCCTGCTTTGTTGGTATCTAATAAAAAGGTATGTTTACTATAATAGGTTGTTAAAGTTCATTGCTAGGAGCTTCAATCGGTTGTACTCCTCCAGTTTGAAAACGTGGTTGTTCTTGTGGTTGAACTACCTCACAAACACGATGCGGTGTTTCTAATTCTAATTGCCTTTTAAGGCCCCTTGTGACTACTCTTGAGATTTCACAAAAATCATTAATTCAAATTTTGTTTTGGTCCATAGGTTGCTAAGAAAAATTTAGGGATCAACATGCAAATCTAAAGAAAATTCATAATTATTGGTTTGTAAATAAAAACAAAAAATATAACACAAAAGATAATTTTAAAAAACTACTAAAGTTTAATACAAATCCAAACCTAAAATATTAGAGTAAAATAATTGTTAAAATCAGAATGCATAAGTGTTTTTGCTTACAATTTCATTCCACTATGTGGTCACCAAATGTTAAATGTCGCAACCCTATTTTGAGAGTGTGAGGATGAAATTTACACTCCCAAAATTGGGACTTGGGAGTCCTCCGGGGCTCCCAAAATTTCAGAGTTCAATTCTAGGCATCAAAACACTTTGCATTGGGGTGTTTTTTATATTATTGGAAAGCTAGCAAAGTGTAGATGTCGAAAATGGGCTTGTATGGGCCATTTGGATATTTGTAGCACAAGTTATGGCAAAAAGAAGGGCCGAGAGTCAAACTAGTAGTTTGACTCACGACCATTAAAAGTCAGGAATCGACCTAACCCCGATGCATGCAGGTGGAGTGCGATACACTGCTGGAAAGCTCTCGAAGAGAGCTACAAGTTTACTTCAGACCTCATCCCAATCGGAAGTCTGATCAAAGAGTTATGACCGCGCAGAGTCCTGGGAATCCAAACCAAGACATTTTCGAGATTCCTCCTTGGGAGTCCTAGGACAAAAAACCATTCAGATGTGGGTGCCGCGGAGAGGCACAAAGTATACTATATGGAGGAAGGTGGTGGCTTCCCCCGAGTCCGGGCCGTGGTGAATCATGTGAGTCCAGAGTTGCTCGTGGCTTGTCTTAGCACTAAGGGTACTCCAGAAAGTGAATTAACCAACTTGTTGGTTAGTTTGATGCAGGTTCAAATAAGTAAATAAAACTTGTCACTCTTCCTAGTCCCATCTCGGAGCTTTAACACACCCCTCTACCCTTTTTAATGCTGAAAGCTGGGAACGTGCCTAGAATTCTTCATAATTCCGTTGTTGAGTAACTTAAACCCAATTTGGGTCTAATTAGGAACTTGGGAATGTGTCATTAAAGGTGTTTTTTTATTTTCAGTTTCACATTTTTTATTTAATTTCTAATTTTAGTTTATTCAATTATCTATAGGTTGTTCCAAATTAAAACACAAAAAGCATTGTGATTTCTTGTTTATTCATCAAGAACAACATTTTTCAGGCTTGCATTCTAAAAATAGAAAAGGAAAAAACTTCCCAAGAAAATCAAAGTAAAACTTGATTTAGAATTTTAAAAACTCTTCAAAAATTACAAAAAAGATGGAAAGATGAAGATCTATTTTACTTTTAAGTCCTCTTAATTATATTAACTCATAGTGTCGTTGTAACTTAAATAGTCGCTAGTCAATACAAATTTCAAAATCAAAATAACAAGTTACTGGTCACAAGTTCAAATCAACCTATTTTGTTAATCAACTAGTTTTTGTAACAAACTGGTTATAAAGTTCTTATAATAGATCAGTTAATTTAATACTTGTTACCCAAAAACTAAAATGACCTTAGGTCACACTGCCTCACTGATTACCGGTTGGTTAAACTTGTTATTATATACATACTAAAAAATCGGGTTAACAAGTAACTATAGGGCTATTGGTCACAAAATGTCATTTACAATTAAAAAGTAATCACAAACATTAATTGTAAAATTGACTTTTTCTTCTAGTGAAATAAGATATTTATTTATTTCAAAACTTGACAATTAAATGATATCAACCTTCAAAATTTTATGTCCAAAAGTCTTAAAAATATCATAAAATATCATATTGAATTTAAATGGATTGGCATAGTCCATACTAAAATCCTTTTCAGATTGACCATTCATTATTTTGTTTTTTTTTTCATTGTTGAAAGACTTCATGTGCTAGTATCACATAAATGAATTTTTAAAAATGATATTTAATAATATTTTAAAATTATATGCAACAATCATTAAAAATTTGTTACTATGACAATCCATGTGGTGCATTGTAGTTTGCAATTACCAAAGGAATATACAACACGTGAGTGAATGTAAAGTGCAAACACAAAGACAAAAAACCTAAAAACATTCAAACATAAAGAGTTAAAGCATACCCTTTAAAAAACAACACACACAAGCACAAAAACTAAAACCAAACCTTCACACATATTCAAAGAGCAATGTAACAATGTCACAAGGAGACTATAAAATTAAAAAACAAAGTGTGCAAGTCAAAAACAATGGTGCCACCAAAGATAAAAACGATCTCATTATGTACCTTGTGCACATTACATAGCCTTCACATTTATCTACCACCATGTGTGAATATTATAAGCATGAGGTAGGTTTGGTAGCTACAAAGTAATTTTAATTACTAATGTTTAAGTGCTTGGTGTGAACCACTTTTGATAATAGTTTATGCAAAAGACATGACACTTTTTAAAAAGTTAAAATCAATGTTAGGGAGGTTACCATTGAAGTCCCTAACACCATTTGTGAATCTACTTCTAGTCCCAAATACCTTCCTTCATCAATTCTTAGCATACTAAGATTTGTGCATTGAATCTTTCATTTACATGACTATTTCATCACTATCCAAAACCATCCATGTTTTCATGTATGAACATATGATCCCATCCAAGATCCTTGGTATGGAACACCTAGACATTGGATAGTCCACCAAAAATAATGGCATAGATGGGTGTGCATTTTAGTACCCCATGTTTTAAAAAATTGTGACAAGAATGTCACAACCCCACTTTGAGGGAAGTGTGAGTGGCGACCTCACACTCCCGAAAATGGGACTTGGGAGTCCTCAGAGACTCCCGAAAATTCAGAACGTGATTGCAAGGGTCCAAACACCTCGCATTGAGGTGTTCTTTATACCATTGGAAAGGTCTTGAAGTGTAAATGTCCAAGATGGCCTTGCATGAGCCATTTGTACATCTTCAGCATAAGTTATGGTCGAAAGAAGGGCTGGGAGTCAAACTGGCAGTTTGACTCCTGACCACTAAAAGTCAGGAATCAATTTGATCCCGGTGTGTGTAGGTTGAGTGCAACACACCGTTGGAAAGCTCTCAAGGAAAACTACAAGTTTGCTTTAGACCTCGCCCCGATTGGAGGTTGGAGCGAGAAGTTATGAACGGCCAAAGTCTCGGGAGTCCAAACCGGGACAATTTCGGGACTCCACTTTGGGAGTCCTGGGAAAAAGTGCCATTTGGATGCAAGTGCGACGAAGAGTCACAAAGAATACTATATGGGGGAAGGTGGTGGCTTCCCCTGAGTCCGGGCCATGGTGAGTCAAGTGAGTCCAAGGTCGCCCGTGGCTTGTCCTAGCACCAAGCGTGCTCCAGAATGTGAACTAATCAACTTGTTGGTTGGTTTGATGCAGGTTCGAGTAACTAAATAGTTTGTCCCTCTTCTTAGTATAATCTCAGAGCTTTCAGCACGCCCCTCTTACCCCCTTTAGTGTTGGGAGCGTGCCCCGAGTCCCTCGCATTTTTGCAACTTGAGTGACTTAGCTTCAACTTGGGGCTAATTAGGGACTCGGGAGCACGTCAAGAAATTATCCTTTGATGAGTTTTATCGACTAAATGAAAACATCGTACATAAAAATAAAATATTTTTTATTTTGATTAAATGACATGGTTTATTAATTGAATATAAATATATATCGTATCATTGACTAATGTTTGGCACAAAATAATTCACAAAAGGTCTTACGAAAAAATAATAATAAAATGATTGCATATACCTGTTGAAATCTTGGGGGCACATTAAATGTTAAAATTCCGCATTACCTACATGAAACATGGTATTGTTTGGGGGTATTAGGCGAGTAACCCCTTTTCCCACCCTATTAATACCTGAAATTTTGATACACACATATTTAAACCATCAAAGTTTTAATTATATTTTGTTTACAGTGAGTTATGATACTTGATTGAGAAGAAGGAACACATGATAACTTCCACTTTTTTAGGGTTGGAATGATGTAATGAAAAAAATGCAACCATTTGCTCCTTTGGATGGATAAATTATAATTCATGCTAGACATGTAACATACATATATGATGTTTTGAACCATCAACCATTCTACTTCATTAAAAAAATAAAAAAAGAAAAAATTCAACGACTATATGTTTTTTTATAAACATGTCATGCTTGCACTTGTTGCAATCAAAATTTCCATGTAGTTCATTTATTAGTACTAGTTTCATCTATTAATTGAACCTATTGACAATTAATATTTAAATTTTTAATACATATGATATATATATATATAGGGATTAATGCATACCTATATTAATTATAAAATATTATCATAATAAAAATAACCCTATTATAAAATTAATTAAAAAACCAATATATGGCACCTTATACTTTTTGAATTCAAAGAAGAATGTCATCCTAGGGTTAAAATATTTGAAAATGCATGTACGGACTTATTGTAGCCAAAAATTAAGGTATTCATTTCTAGGACACCACCACATATATAATATATACCACTAACAATGTTAAATTATTCATGTAGACAAAACAAAATCTCCACAACACTTTTACAACTTGCCTTAATGCATTTATTTATTCAAACTTACAAATCTAACATACATATAAATAAACAAATTTTCCATGTAAATTTTTTGCTTCACACACATATTTATTAGAGAAATGGGAAGATCATGTTTTATTATGTGCCATATTTGGTTCTTCTCTCAAGCCCAATTCCTAATTCAACACCCACATTTCAAATAGACATAAATTCACAAGAAGATATGCACCCAAATTCCCATCATTTCCATGTAACTTCAATGCGTGTTGAATTTTTGTATATGCCAAATACCATCCCACAAGCAAGTCACATTCCTATGGAACCCAAAACATTATGATTCATTGTCTACCAACAACCATTTGCCACTTAAAAACATCACCACATTTACTTATTAGAATACACATTCAAACCTCAACTTTTGTTTTCTTCCTAAAAAATGACATCAACAATCAAACAACTAATTGGCTTGCAAAATGATAATCCAAAATTTCATATCTATTATGATTCCCACAAATCCCTCGTCTATTCATTCTTCCTATAATTCCAATGAACAAAAAGCCCAAAATTCTCAACATATTCATCAATCTATTAGCATTTAGATTCATGTGTGAACGCTAATGACAAACCCACAAGGTTGTCTGTGAAATGCAAATTGCAAGAATAATTTTAAAAATCAACTTGCATTCCCAATTTGCAAAACTTGAACCACAATCAATCAGATCTCATTCATAAACCCATAGGGTTGTTTGTGATTAGCATTCCACAATTGTTCAAGATAAAAACTCCCCATTTGCATTGAAACCTTTAGGGATATCTATAGTTATCATTTGATATTCCCCATCTTTAAATTGTCATGTGACAACGCATTCTATAAGAAGAATAATGCAACATAAATCTATGCTTAACTATAGAACAACATTGAAGAGAATGCTAACACATATGCACTATGGTCATCCTAATAACACTTATCTTCATTCCTCCCTACTCAACACAAATTGTTTGTGGACTTAGCTCTACTTTTCTCTACCAAACACCACCACCATAGTCTCCATTTTTTTGCTTTTGTCCCTCCATCTTCTCACCATTGCAACATCAACACACAAGGTGCTCAATAACAACATTGAAAAGAAAAACATTAAAGTTGTGACAAGAAATTATCCTTTGATGAGTCTTATCAACCAAATGAGAAGAAACTCTTTTGCATTCTGATTAAATAAAGCTAGAACTGGAGGTCTTGAGAGCCTTTTCTCACAGCCTTTTCTTGCAAGTCAGCTAAGCTACATGTGCTCATGCGGATAAGTTCAATAGGCCACATTGACAAAAGATTAAAACCATTCGTCATGACATAAGCTTGAGTTGACATTCATCTGTAGTAACAGGAGTGGATTATTGTGACTCATATTAATTAGTTGTGGGGATACCAGTTTTTTTTTCTTTTGTGATATTATCTTTGATTGGCCCATCGCAGAAAAATTAATTGAGATTTGGACAGTCCCAAAATAGATATGTTGTAATCTCCTCCTTTGGGCTGGTTATAGGTTATCCTAGAACTTAGGGCAAAGGATATGGGGTAAAGTGAAGAGCTATTGGGAACATGTTGGGGATCGCCTTGAGAACTTGGGGGAAAATGTTAAAAACCCATTGAGAACTTGTTACAGAAAAGTGACAACTTCATTGGAACACGTTGAGAACAACAAAAATCCAACACCCCAACCCTCCCCCCAAAAGGAAAAACCCTAAACCCTAAACCTGCTGCCTCACCTCACCAACTGCAAGAATTTTTTTCTACATGTGCTCTGTGCCACTTTCGGCTTAGGCTAATGGCAGGGGCATGAACTATGGGTATTATAGCTGAACAAGGGTATGAAAATGTTAAGAAACAGATCAATCAAAAAGAAAACTTTGACATTTGCTGGAGTTGCCGCGAGAAGAGCCTCCTATCAGTGTTTTCTTTCAATTTTCTGAAGGAGCCAGGTTCCCAAGCATCCCTTGGACTTAACTGGCAACAATGTTTCAAGGACCTGGCAACATTATTTCAAGGAACTCTTAAAACTGTATCCAGTAGACATAAATGTGTCGACACCTTCCCCAAATAGAACAGTTTTTAGGGGATTTTGAATGATTAACCCCTTCTTTTTCCCTTTGTTATGGTAGCTGCCCTTTATAAAAAAAAGTAGAATTCTGATGATAACTTGCAGAAAGAAAAACACAGGCTCCTATTCCAGAAGTGCAGGATTTACCATTTCAAGGCACAAATATCTAGTGTATATCTAGATCCCAAATAAGAAATATTTCTGACGATTTAGTAAAGTCTCAGCCAAGTTTTGAAAGAAAATTTGATGAGTTTTAAGCAATAGAAAGGTCGATCTTCCAACCTTTCCAAATTTTGAATAGCACTTCACCTACCTCCCTGGTGTTGAGTACCTCAAATCTTGTATCTATATGAACACATTTCATCATAAAGTATAAAATACCCTTCTCCCAGGGCCTTTTCTACTTTAAAGAATGACTCAACTGCTATGTAAGAGGTGTTTGCATATTTGTAAAGGATTCAGAGAAAATTTGTAGCACCTTATATCCATGAATTTCCCTCCTACAAATTGGGAAGGATATTATGCCTACTCCTCAAGGGTGGGAGGAAAATTATGCCTACTTATACGAATAAGAACTCTCCGACTTTTGAGGAGTAGGCATACAAACCCTCCCATTCATTCGCATTATGATCTACATAGGTTTGGTTCATGATAAATTTTGCCTCGGGCTTTACAGTAAGTAAAGCCCATGGGCTGGGCTGGACTGGGCTATCGCTTTGTGCTAGGCCCCTTATTTTGACAATGCCCCCGCCCTAGCGGTTTACCCTACACATAAACAACTGGCAAATTTTTAACTTTGTATTTCTGTAGCGATTGTAATATGAAATCTTTGTCAGGTATCTAAGATCTTCTGCAGCATTACTGATTTCCCACGCTGGAAAGTTGGTACTGCAGGGTTTTCCTTTCAAGCTCTTCTTTCAAGCGTTAAATATTTTAGTCAAAAGACCCAGTACGACTCTTCTGTCCCCTTGTACTAGCACTGCTGTACTGGCATTGTTGGACTGACAGTACCGTACTCGCAGTGTTGTATGAGCTCTCCAGATATGGGAGGGTGGAAGGAAGGGGGGCAAAGGACCACATGCATTCAATTTAGGAACATGAACCATGAAGAAAAAGACAGATCAAAATCATTGTCCAGAAGGATGGCCCACTCGGCCCTTCGGGGTTTCGCAATCCCTTGTCACCAGGCCGCACCTCAAAATAGTGAAGGTCCTCTAGAACTGCCCTGGTACTCTAGAAATGCCTACTGGTCCTACAGTAGGCACTTTATTCGGTACCAGCGGCCCTCTTTTATAGAATTGACCAGATTTGTCAGCGGCCCTCTTCAGATTGTTCAGCGAGACTACATTCCGTGGTTCATGCAAAATGTACAATATTGACCTAATTCTTTTCTTTGAATTTGCAGGTACTTTGCTTGGCAGGACTTTCAAGTAGGCTGGGATGTACCTTTCTAATCTATAAGCTCCTTCCAACAGGTTACTTTCAAATTCAGTTCTATTTAGGGGAGGGAAGGGCATTGTGAGAGGGTGTTTATCGCACTTGCTTATGTGTTGGCATCGTTCTCACATTGCCCCATTTCATTTTTTTGCTACTCTAAATGCCTATGCCACCTGCACATGGAAAATCATGCATTTGGTGAAGCTTCAACATTCAGACTTGCCTCAGTACCTTGGGTTAACCTCAACCTCTAGATAGGTGGGACTAATATTTGCTGCGGACTTCCCAAGTGATCCAAGGCCTTGTTGCTCGGGATTACCAACTCATGTCTTCCGGCCTAACCGCAAACTTCACCTAGTTCGAAGACTTAGTGCAAATTTCACCTAGTTCGAAGACTTAGTGCACTGCAACTAATGCTTCAAACTCCCTTCCTCAAACTCTCACTTGTTGGCACCTATGCAACTTGTGAGTATGTCAAATCGGGAATTGAACCCAACCCAACATTTAGATTCTTAACCCAAGCCGCCATGGGGGTCGCCCCATGGTGGTTCGGACTTGGGCCTCAATTAGGCGAGCCCCACATTTGAGGTTCCACCTAGAAGGGCATGTCACTCTCCCCCACTTTAGAAATGTCAACATCCATGTTGACGTTTCTTCACGTGACCGCCCTAGGTGCTTTCACCATCTCCTTTTTTTACCCCTTTTTAGATTAGCTACTTCCTGATTGATAAAGTCCATTTGCATTATGTTTTTGTGTTCTCACTGTATGAGGTTTTACTAGGTGTGTCTTTCATTTTCACTCAATGCGCTCATGTAATGTTTTCCATCAAATCCCCTTTATTCGACCATCATCTTTTTCATCTTCAGAGTTCCTTTTGAGTTTTAGCTTAGGAGTTCTAACCACCATGCCAGATGAAAGTTGTAAACATGCCAACATAAGGTGTTAGTTTGGGCTCTACAATCCAAATCCCTTTTACCCAACTAGGACATGAATCATGAATTCATGCATAGGAAATCTAACTTCTCCATTTAGGGATGTGCCATTTTTTTTGCACGCACCACCACCCTAATTTCGCCTAATCAAAGCTTGAAATTTTTTGATTCAAATTCAACCCCAAATCCATTTTTGTTGGTTGCCATTCCCTTGCTTATCTTAGTTAGTAACTCCTTGTGAGCCTTAACCTTTTCACAACTAACCACGTTTGTGAAAACCTTTAATCTTCGGTTAATGAATAGTTAATTTTGTGAATGTTCTCCACCACTTTAGAAGTTGGTGTCTTCATCAATATTTAAGCCCCTTACAAGTGGGTCTTTCTTTTTTTTTCAATTTTTTCTCACTCCAAGTTCATGACCCTGTTCTTGTTCAAACTTATTTACCATTTTTGGGAAGTGGTCTAGGTGAACAAGCTTCTTCCATACTGCCTCCTTATGATGGCAACCCATGTATTTCATCGGATACTCCTTGTTTTTAAGGCATGTTTGCATCACATGGAGTGTGTTTTCGATTTCAATAGCTAGCATGTGTTCAATGGTGGTAGATGTGAATTTAATTATTTTAAAACCATTCCACATTTATTATAACAACAATTTTGCACTACAAATATACATTGATTCACAATTTTGCACTGATCCTAAACACATGTTTGTTTGTAGTCCATCGAAACACTAGATTCATGATTATTTTTGATAATCAAAATTTGTAATCCAAAATACAATGTAAAAATAACTACAAACATAATTACAATTCATTTTCATGACATTTTTAATACCATAGATGATTCACACAACAAATTGGATATGGAAATCAATGAAGAAGTTTGTACTCCCTTGTTTATTGAAAATTTTAACAAAATTATAGCAAAAATTCATGTTCTATTGAAGTGTAATCAAACAATAAATCAAACATGTAATATCAAACACCAAAATATGTAATTTTTCTACAAAGTACCTACATTTCTATTCTTATTCCAAAACTATGTGTTTATGAATGTCCTCCACTTTCCCAAAACTCCCACTCTTGGGCAGTCCCCAAGTCACCATAGATTCGGGATTGCTTCCATCTTAATGCCTTTTTTTTTAAAGTAGTGCCTTTCACCTTTTGTCGTTTATGCAACTCTTTAAAATAATGTTGGGCAAGTAGATCTTGCACATAGGCTTCCCTTATTTTCCATTCCATGTTGCTTTCACCTTCAAAGATGGCCTTTAATGCTTGGGTCTTGGTCGAAGGTCTATTTAATTGAATTTTTTTTCCTACTTAATGCATTAGGGACTACATTGGCCGGTCCTAGCTTATGGATTAACTCCACATCCAACAATGTCAATGTGTCATGCCATTTTAGTTGTTTCGTTGAAGCCTTTGGCTACATTAAAATACTGCAAAGAGACATTATATGTGTAGGTCTTATGCGTCCCCAAATAGTGTCGCCATGCTTTCAAATAACACATGACAACATACAATTCTTTCTTGTGAGTTGGTCATCATAGTTGAACCCCACAAAGCTTCTTGCTCTCAAATGTAATCAAGTGCCCATCTTGCATGAGCACCCCACCGATAGCAAAATCGCTTGCATCAATGTGGACTTCAAATGGTTTGGTAAAGTTTGGTAATTTTATTACAGGGGCAGATAAAAATTTATCCTTCAAGTCTTCAAATGCCTTCTACTCCTCCTCACTCCATTTGAAGGATAACTTTTTTTTAAGGAGATCCAAAAGTGGTTTCACTAGTTGCAAAAAACGTTTTATAAACTTCTAGTAGAAATTAGCCAAGCCTAGGAAAGATCAAATTCCTTTGACTATGATTGGTATTTTTTAGTCTTGTATGGCTTTTAACTTCTTAAGGTTGAGTCTCACCCCTTTTCGTGATAATATATACCCCAAGAAGTCCATCACTTCTTGGGCAAACTCACTTTTCACCCTGTTGGCAAAGAGTTAGTTCTCTTGAAGCATACTCAAAACATATTCTAAGTGCTCTACATGTTCTTTCATTTCTTGGAGTACACCAATATATCATCAATATAAATGGTCACGAATTCGTCCATCTTTTCATGGAAAATAGAGTTCATGAAGGTTGTGAATGTTGATGAAGCATTACACAACCTTAATGGCATCACCATGAACTCATAGAAGCCATACTTGGTCCTCATTGCCATTTTTTCTACATTTTCATTTGCAATGTGAATATGATAATATTTTAACAAGTGAGATTAATTCAGCTGAAGTACTTAGCCCCATTGACTTGATCCAATAGATTGTCAATGCGAGGCAAATTAACACACCCCCACATTCTTTGAAAGATTCAAATGCGAGTCTAAAAATGGAAACAACATAAGAAGGAATTGGGGTACGTTCCCTAACTCATAACACTTTGAGGGTAGAGGGTGTGCTGGAGCTTTGAGATGGGGACTAGGACGAATGACAAATGGGTCAATTATTCACACAAACTAAACAAACTAAACAACAAGTTGGTTAATGCGTGGTTGGAGCGCTTTTGGTGCACAAACAAATCACAATCATACACGAACTCACAATACTCACCATAGTTTGGACTTGGGGGAAGCCACCACCTTCCCCCTTCTAGTATTATTTGTGTTTGGCCACGCGGCCTACACCTTAATGTCATTTTGTCTTGAAATTTTTGAAATTGGGACTACCGCAATTTTAGAGGCCCATAACTCTTTTTATAGACTTCCAATTGAGGTGATGTCTAAAGCAAAGTTGTAGCCCTTGTCAAGATCTTTTCAAAAATATGTCACACTTCACCTGCACACAAGTAAATCAGGGAGACTTTTGACTTTTAGTAGTTGGGGGTCAAATTGACAATTTGATTCCTAGCCTTTCTTTTGGTCATAACTTGTGTTTCAAGTACTCAAATGGGATGTATGAGCCCATTTTAGACATCCACGTTCCAAAAGCTTTCCAATGGTGTAAAAAACTCTTTAATCCAATGAGTTTTGTCCTCTAAAATCGTTTTTTGAATATTTGGAAATCCATTGGGACTTCAACTCCCAAAGTGAGAGCCCACTTGGGAGTGTGTGGGTTCATTCCCTCACACCCTTCTACACTCCTAAGAGCATAAAATGTGATTCCTGGGCTTCATTTTCAACTTGCGCCTTTGCAAGCCCTTGCTTTGGTCACGAGCCCAAGGTGAGGGTCACGACACAAATGATAGTTATTTTATTCAAGGCATAATAGTCAATACACATTTTCAACTTGTCATGTTTTTTATCCACAAACAAAACATGTGCCCCTTAGGGCAACTTGTTTTGCTAAATATACCCTTGATTAAAGAAGTGGTTTAATTTTTATAAAGTTATTTTAGTTCTTTTTGGTTTAACTTATAAGATGCTTTAAACGGTGAAACTAATCCAGGCACCATTTTTATTTTATGGTTAACCTCTTTATAAGGTGGAAAGGCATCAAGAAGTTTGTTTATTAGAACTTCCAAAAATTTATTGAGTGAATCAAAAATACAAGCAAGGGGTTGTCTTACCCATTGTGGCTTAGGCTCTCCTTAGGAGATTTTCAAAAACATCAAAATAAAAAAAAACTAGGTGATTTTAATTCAATAGCTAAAACAACCAAGTTCATTCCCATTTCTACCAATGCATAATTATGATTTACATCTAAGTTCATTAGTTTAGAGCCACATTTGGCACAAATTCTCAACCTACCTCCATTGCAGAAGATGTCTATTTTGTAGGCATCCAAAAATGTGTGTCCTATAATTACATCAAAATTATCTAAATCACACAAGGTGAAGTTTTCAAAAAATTGAATTCCTCCACAAAACAACTTGATTTTTAATGTTACTCTAAACAAGGGTCTAGCTATGCCTTATGCCAATTGCATCATGATTGGGTCTACCACTAATTCGGTCTTGACTCCAAATCGTTTCGCCACCTGCACAACCTTGGCCCCACTTATGTTTATTACAACTTTTACTCCCATTGCTTGGGCCAACTTGATTCTTCTGGGTGACCCTATTTCTGGTTTCACCCTTGGGGCATGCAAGAGCTTCATCCTTCATACACTCCACAATCTTCATTAGCCCTTGGCATGTCTCTAAAATATTAGTTTTTTGGTAGATTATTTTTCACACCGAAAGCTTGAGTCCATGTAGGATAATTAACTTTTGAGCATACTCACATTTCAAAGGGACCATAATTAGCATGCAACTAAAGTCTTGGACGTAGGTGGTCAACAAGCCCCCGTTGTCCTTTTGGGTGAGATCCAATAACTCCAACCCATTTCAAAGCACCAAGTTTTTGCGACATGAACCTCCCGTCTAGCATAGCTTGAATTCCTCCCAGGAGAGGGTTTCAAGTAGCTCGGGTGTCTCTTGTTTTTGGGACATCCACCACTCCCATGGGTGTTCCTTCAACATGGTTTGAGTGAAATGAATTCGCTCCCTATTAGTTTTGAAATGTTGTGTTTCCATATACGCTTCTACTTGGTGCGATCATGGCCACACTCACTTGGTTTTTGTTTCCTTCCCTACAAAGGAATTTGACAGCCTCACCTTGATGGTTGCCTTGGCAGAACCCCCATTTGGGGCACTACCGATGGCACCCAAACCTTTCGTAATACAGTTCATCAACTTGGCTATCTCTTGGTTCTATGTTGTGGCTTCCCCTTATTGAACCATAAACACACAGAAAGCATCCATAAGAGCTAAAAACTCTTTGGATGATTTCTCCGCCCTTGGAGCTTCCTCCTTTTGTTTTTCAAGAAATACGTCCATAACCAAACACTCTAGGGCTTGCTTGCCCTATCGTAACCCTTACCTTGGGTTAGCGACCAAGGCAAGGGCTTGCAAGAAGGAGACCTGGGAGGCACATCTTATACTCCCAGGAGTGCAGGAGAGTGTGAAAGAATGAACCCTCACACTCCCAAGGCAACTCCCACTTAGAGAGTTGGAGTCCCGAAGGACTCCTGAATCTTCAAGGAGCGATTGCAGGGGTCAAAATCCATTGGTTTGAAAAGTTCTTTATATTATTGGAAAGCTATTGAAATGTGGATGTCTAAAATGGGCTCACATCACCCATTTGGACATTTGAAACACAAGTTATGGCCAAAAGAAAGGCCAAGAGTCAAATTGGCAATTTGACTCCCGACCACTAAAAATCAAGAATTGACCTGATTTCCTTGTGTGCAGGTGGCGTGCAACATATCGTTAGAAAGCTCTCAACAAGAGCTACAACTTTGCTTTAGACCTCATCTCGATCGGAGGTCTGCACACAAAGTTATGGGGCTCCAAAGTCGTAAGAGTCTCAACTTTGGCAATTTCGGGACTCCCACTAGGGAGTCCCGGGACAAAAAGCCATTTGGATGTGGGTATCGTGGAGAGGCATAGAGTATAATATAAGGGGGAAGGTGGTGGCTTCCCCCAAGTCCGAGCCGTGGTAAGTCTTATGAGTCCAAATTTGCCTATGGTTCGTCCTAGCACCAAAAATGCTTCAATAGTGCACTAACCAACTTGTTGTTTGGTTTGTGTAGATCCGAATGAATGATTAAACGCTTGTCATTTTTCCTAGTCCCATCCCGGAGCTCTAGCACGCCCTTCTACCCCCTAAAGTGCGATGAGCTAAGGAACGTGCCTCGATTCCTTGCATTTTCGTTGTTTTCAGTTTGGACTCATATTTGAGTCCATTAAGGAGCTTGGGGGTGTGTCATGCCCCCTTTTTGCCTTGGCACACCCAAAGGGGCAATTAAGGAATTCACATCTCCACTTGACTTTAAAGAATGAAAGTCAACATGTTCATTTGACTCCACAATCGGTTCAAGAACTTTTTCCTTCCCTTTTGCTTCTAAGGAGTTGTGGGAGCTTTCACTAGTGAACCCATGCTCACCTTGTCCACTCCCTTCCTTTGTTTGACAAGGGAAGGAATCCTCTCATGGGCCTTTTTTTTGTTCATGTTAACCTGTCATAACCTTAGCCTTGGGCTCACGATCGAGGCAAGGGCTTGCAAAGGTGCGGGCTATGAATGAAGCCCAAGAGTCACGTTTCATGTTCCCGGGAGTGCAAGAAAGTGTGAAGGAATGAACCCGCACATTCCCAAATGAACTCCCAAATGAACTCCCACTTTGGGAGTTAAAGTCCTAATGGATTCTTGAATCTTCATAGGGAAATTGCAAGGGTCAAAATTGATTAAATTGAGAAGTTCCTTATATAATTGGAAAGTTCTTGAAACGCAAATGTCTAAAATGGGCTCATATGACCCATTTGGACATTTAAAACACAAGTTATGGCCAAAAGAAGGGTCGGAAATCAAATTGGCAATTTGACTCCTGACCACTAAAAGTTGAGAATCGCCCCGATTTACTTACTTGAAGGTGGTGTGCCACATACATTGGAAAGCTCTTGATGAAGGTTACAACTTTGCTTTAGACCTCATTTCAATCGAAGGTCTGCACACAAAGTTATGGGCCCCCAAAATCGTGGGAGTCCCAACTTTGAGAATTTCATGACTCCCATTTGGGAGTCCCGGGACAAAATGACATTTGGGTGTTGGTCCTGTGGCCAGGCAGAAAGAATATTACAAGGGGGAAGATGGTGGTTTCCTCCAAGTCCGAGCTGTGGTGAGTCTTGTGAGTCCGAGTTTGCCCATGGTTTGTCCGTGCACCAAAGGTGGTTTAGCTACACACTAACCAACCTATTGTTTGGTTTGTGCAGGTCCATGTGAGTAAGTGACTTACTTGTCAATCTTCCTAATCCCATCCCAGAGCTTAGCACACCCCTCTACCCTCGAAGTGTTACGAGCTAGGGAGCGTGCCCCAACTCCTTTTCCTTCCGCTGTCTTCTTCCTTGGACTCGCAGCTGAGTCCATCAAGGAGCTTGGGGGTGCATCACAACCTCATCCCTCCTTGTTTTCTTCTTCTTGGATTTTCGTAGGGCAAGTTGTGCTGCCTCCTCCACCACGTCCTTTAAACTTCAAGCCTCTTCACCATGAAGTTCCCCACCAACCATGGTTTGGGTTATAATCATTAATTCTTCCATAGCAGCATCCTTTTCCTTTTCCTTTTTGGTCATGTCCTTATTCTTGGCCTTGGGTTCCACCACAACCTATGTGATGGGCAACAAATCATTTTGAGGCCATCTACCTTCAAATGTTCACCTCCCCCAAATGCCTTACAAGAATTCACATTCGACCCTAAGAGCTTGTTTTGATACCACCTATCGCACTTGTTTATGCCTTGGTGCCATTCCCACATCACCTCGTTCTATTTTTGTGGCATTCTAAATGCCTACACCACCTACATATGCAAAACCATGCACTTGGTGAGGTTTCAACATTCAAATTTGCCTCACTACCTTGGGTTAACCTTGACCTCTAGATGGGTGAGACTAATACCTACTACAGACTTCTCAAGTGGTCGAAGGCCTTGTTGCTTGGGATTACCAACTCTTGTCTTCTGGCCTAATTGCGAATTTTGCCTAATTCAAAGATTTAGTACACCATGACCAATGGCCCTAGCTCCTTTCCTCAAACCTTCACTTGTTGGCACCTATGCAGCTTGTGAGTATGTCAAACCAAGAGTCAAACCAAACCCAACAATTAGACTCATAATCGAAGTTGCCACAAAGGCTACCCCCATGGTGGTCCAAACTTGGGTCCTAACTAGGTGAACTCTCACACTTGAGGGTCCGCCTATAAGGCCATGTCAAAGTTCTTTTGTTTGAGAGGTCCAAGAGTGTTAGTTCCCATTTACTCAATTTACATAACTACAACATTACAATTTTCATGTTGGGTAAAACCTTGGGTGGGGTCCCAAAATGAGGGGTTGGGACAAGACAATAATAGAATCTGGGCCTTAATTTTTGTAATGTTCCCCCACCATCGGGCTTTACCCATCAAAAACCATAAGGCAAAGCTGAAAGGGGGAACCTTTTTATACTTGCAACTTAAGATTGGGATTTTAGTAGAAGATTCCTCTTATCCTCTCAAAGTTATACTATTTTTCCACCTCTCTCTAAAAACAATCCACTTTTCTAAAGTGGATATTCAGAGTTGTAAGGTGCCTTCCAAATAGAATTAGGAAATTTCTTTGGTGGTTTTTTGACACAAAGAATGACACCTTGGGTGAACTAGCACTTGCATTTGTACCATGTAAAAACCCTTAAGGTTTTGAATTGCTTTTAAATATTATATATATATAGAGGTGAAAACACATTGAACCCCCCAAAATTGTAGTCACATGTATAATATTTTTGTAATTAAATTTTTGGTAATCTATGGACATCACATTTTGGATTAGTTTTGCTTATTTTAAGTATATTTGATTAGCTTTAGACTTCATCCAATCAATCATTTAAAAAAAATCAACAAACATTGAAAAATTTGAATGTATGGAATATATTTATGACAAAATAATACTCGTTAGAAAGTTTGAAAAATTGAACATATACTTCAAAACTAAGGTTGTGGATGGAATTCTTGGGTGAAATTTTTTATGTTGTATGATATTATATACTTTAATTAAATCTAAGAAAATTTAGAAATTTAAAGTTTTTGGATGAAATTTCATTCAAAAAATGTGTTTTTTTGCATTTTTTAATAATGAATGCATAATAATATCTTTTTTAAAGAAAAAATCACTACCATATCAAAGTGGAGGAAATTTTATAGATGGGCATTACATTATTTTTTCAATTTTCTTTTGTTTGGTAATGTTTCATGAATCATAAACATGAGGCCCTATGGCTGCTAAAAAATTGTAAATTATTACTCTATGTACATTGATTTTATCCGATCCTCCTCATTTAACCATTGGATCAAAATGAACTTTGAGTTCAAAAATGTTGTTGTGCAAATTTTAAATTTTTTTTACTTATGTTTAGGATAACCAAAAAATGCCATCAAGATTTTAGCTTATTGCATATTATAATACTAGTTATACATCACCTTTTTTGAACAGAAGTGGCTCACCTTGAATTTGCTTTCACCCATATATATAATCTTTAGATTAATTTGGGGTTCAAATTTAACATTATATGTGTTAAATATAACACTGACAAGGCATTATTATTTTTAGAACATGCCCAATGGATTCACTCGAAACATGGTATGCAAACACAAGGTGGAACACAACTTGCAAGCCTAGTCAAATAGTGTGACCATTATGAAAAACCTTGCCCACCCAATAGCTAGTATCAAAGCTTTGCATATACAAATTTGGTTCATCACCATATGTATGCATTGTCTTCTAATTTTGTACATAGATTGTACATTTTGGCATTACCATATCCATTGTTTTCTAATGTTGTACATAGGGAGTTTTGCACAAAAAGAGAGAGGTTTGCACACCAAAAACACACATACTTTTTTTCTCACAAAAAGAACACACACAAAACAAAATTGTGTTATCATAATTTTCACCATTCAAGTCCTAATTGTAAACAACATGAAATAAAAGAAACAAAATGAAACATCAATGAATGACAAAGCTTTATTTGCCCACGGTCATTAACCCAAAATTGATAGTTGCACTTCACAAAAAACACACAAACAAATTCCAAAATTCAAAAGATGAATGCTACTAAAACAAAATGTTGGCATGGGCAAAGTTTATGGAAATTTCTTCACCTACTTTGCATTCATGTCTTAATGTTGAATTTAAAGTTAAGTTGTGCATAGGAGGTACTTGACCACTAAAAGGGGATGTAGAATTTTACAATTGAGGATTAAGGCCCAATTTACATTAGGAATCAAGGCCAATGTTCAACTTAAATCAAACATTTCTATTGGTGCAAAAGTGGAAATCAGCCCCAAGGGCTTTACACAAGGAGTCAAAGCTGAAATAGAAAAATATTTTCACTTTGCCCCAAGTTATTAATATATGTTGAACTTTATGGCCTTTTATTGGCCCCAAGGGTGAAAAAAGGATACCATCAAATTTGGGAATCCAATTTGCAATCTTTGGGGCCAATGTTCCAGCATTTATCAATATCCCGATGTTAATGTTTTAGCATTTATGAGTAAGTTGGGGCCAAACAACAAGCCAAAAATGCTCAAAGTTGGCCCCAAGGTTTTTAAAAAGTGGGCCTAAAACTTGTGTTGGCACCAAAATTGAAATTCAAAGTTATCATCTCAAAATTGGATAGTGATGGTGAACTTGTGCCAACAACCAAACAATGTCTAAGTTTCACAAGCTCCTTTTATTGACATAATTGCAAGTATTTTTATGCATCTATTATGTTAAAAACACTTTTAGGCATGGTGAACCCCATCAAGGCTAGATACTCTTTGAAAATTTTGGTTTTTTTCAAAGTCACCACCATTATGTCTGAGTGAAAACACACTAAGGTGTAACATTTTAAAGCACATATGGAAGTTCATAATTGCATAAATTAACATTACGAATGTAGTGTGAAGGCATGATACTTTGAATCACACATGTCATTTTACAAGTTATCATTAGAAATTTATTATAAAAAACATTCAACCCTAAGTTACATTACAAAGAATTTAAATTTGAAAAATGAGCTTTTAAACTATTGTTTTCATTAAATAAAAAACATAATAAGAAAAAACCATTAGTACATAAAATATATTGATCATCAAAATCCTTCCAAAAAATCCTTTTTGGTATCAATGTTATCACATCATATTACCATTGAGTCTTTTACTCATTAAAGGCATTATCTAAAGGTGCATGGAGTCCATACTCATTAATTATGCATTGTTATAGGTTCTTGGGTACTCTTTTGAAAGTCCATTATGTTATGGCTATTCAAAAACTATTCATGAAATTCATACAAGTGATATATATTGTATATAACATTGTAGTGTTGGGTCCTTTTTCATTTTAATTGATTATATTTAATCACATGGCCAATTACAAATCCCAAAATCTTACAAAAGTTGCCTTGTGACAACATTTTATGGACAATGTAATGTAATTTCATTCATCCACAATTGCTTTCACTTGCATGTTCGTGCACAATACAATCTTTCAATAACTTAATCTTTTGATCTTCCTTTGCAACTTTGTTCCCTTGTGGGACCTGGTTTGGAAGCTTCCCCTTGCCATCACTCAAGGATGCCACAATTTTGCAATCCTTACATACTTCCATTGTGCTACTTATAAGATAATTTGTGCTTCGTGGGAATGCTCTCCTTCAACTCAATATCAACTCATTTGGCCATGTCTTCCAACAGTAACGAACAATGAATGTATGCAAAAGATTGACCTTTGAGGTAGTTGAGCTTGTAAAGCTTGAAGGCTATTTACAAAACTTCCTCCAAAGATGTTCCAAATTCATATGTAGTAAACATGAAACCATAATAGCCAATGAATTTTGTTATGTTATGTTGTCTCTAGACTTTGTGCAAGATAATATCCAAAACCTTGTGGCTTGTGTTTCACATAATGATACACTCCCAAAAAGCTGAAGATTTTGGCCCATTTCCCTTATTGGATCTTGAGAAACGATAAGAAAGCTTTGGTAGAGCTGGCGTAGAGTGCCATCACAAGAAAAACTATTCCCCTTGGATTGTAACAATTGCTCATCACTTATGAGAGACGATGTGATGGCACTCCTGCCTTCGCTTTGACAAGCCATAATCACTATCGTTGATTGTGCGAAGAAACGGGAACCCAATCTGATAGCGAACACATTTTTTTGGGGTCATAAAGAATTTTTTGCCAATGCCATTCACAATTTTGCCGAGCTGGCCAACCATTGGGATTCACAGTTGCCATACTTCTACCAATAGACCATTGACGGCCTTTTTGATGCTTTCTTCTTACTCAAGAAGGTGAAGGTACCAAAGTAGGTGCTGATTCAGCAGTGAAAAGGCAAGCAACTTACTGTGGTTCCAGAATCATTGCGACCACTATCTGTAAAGTGATTTTTCAGGTAGAAGGCCACATAACGCATATCCCAAATCCCTTTCGAGTCGTCGACCAGCTAATAGCCGATCAGATCGTCAAGTTATCCAGTCCCACCAGCGGCAAAGACAAAAGAGTGTTGCCGAAAAGTCCATGAGAGGCATGGTACATGTGTTGCCAACTTATGCAATCCAGCTCCGTGGCTATTCACTTGTGTGTGCCGGCTGCCTTGTTCCACACGGATCACGAATCATGATTCATGACTAAAAGCGCGTTGCCGTTTGTTTTTTCTTTTCCTTTTCTTCTCTATGCTAGGAATAAGGTAGGTATGGAATTTGATAGGGCTTCCCAATTCATCATTTTTGGGTGAAAATTTGTAAATTAGTTGTAATAACCAACCCGGAAAAAAATATAATAATATAAATAATCATATCCTATATGTGATCTAGCCTGCTACACTTCAGTTCTCTAAACTTATATTTAAAGCTAATTTCTCCGGTTCACTGTTCCTCTCCAAAATGCGATAATGACTGCAGACTCTAGATAGTGTTTCCATCATCACTTTCAATAGTGTCCTTTTGTGACATTACTAGCAGGTTACGAAACAAGGGTTTACAAAATTTAGTAGGGTATCGTACTGCCATCCTCGTATAGCATGTCCTATCATCAGTACCTATGCTTAGGACTAGACACCTGATCCAGGTTTTACTGCTTTAGCCTATGATGATTCATACGTTATTATAGGCGAATTAGCACACATCAGTACAATGATAAAAACCCCAAAAAAAATTTTGGGTTGATTCTAAGTCAAACATTATAGAAATCTCATCTCTTGACTAAATAAGACCTACTTTACACTAGGAGTCAAGGCCAAGGTTGAACTCAAATCAAGCATTCCTATTGGTGGAATCACTGAAATCAGCCTCAAGGGCTTTACACTGGGAATCAAGGCTGAAAAAGAAAACATTTTTTTTAATCTATCACTTTATGGCCCTGACTTAAGGACCAATCTACCTATCTATTTACCTATTATCTCCTAAACTTACTAAGTGATGTGAAAAGATCATATGTTGTCATCACCACATGCGAATATTGCAAAAACCTTGACATCCTTAAGTGTTTTTTTTCAATGCTTGGTGATAATATAAGTTTGACCCAAAATGCATGTATTACACAAAATTATATTGCAATACCTACATTTGGGGTATATTATAAAATTATCAACCACCATCTAAGTAAGGCTCAAATGAAAGGTACATAGCAAAATGCAATACCTTCATGTGGTTGAAAATTCTATCATTGATAATATAATGTCTAAATGACTATAATACTTTCATATAATATGAAAAACTTAAATTGACAATAGGAAAATGCCTTAAATAATGCAATATCTTCATTGTTAAGTCATTTTCTTGAAATTTCTTATTTTTTGTAAGGCCTTTTTATTTTTGGCTTATTATTATTATTATTATTTCCTTTTTTCATCATTATTTTTTTCTTTTTTCTTATTAATTTTTTTTTCTTTCCATCATCGATGTTAATATTGCTTGTGGTTCACATGTAGATATTGTAGGTTTTTACACCTAGCCATTAAAAGCTTGGGGTATTGTAAAAACATATTTGCCAAAAAAAATCCACCCTTCTCTTTCAATGAAATTTAATCATTACAAGAATTTTGTAATATGTAACCATTCAATTTGCAAGTACATATGACTACATGTGACTATCTATCATTTGCAACTTTGTTTTATCAAATTTACAAATAGTCATCATCTTTTAAAATTTAGGACTATTTTTGTGACTATTAAATTCCACATCCTTCCATATTGATTCATTTTTTGGATTTTTCATCCAAGAGTAGGCTCCTATGTTCATTTAGTTTCAAAATTAATTGCAATTTGGTTAATCATTATGGTGTGTTTATACATTTAATATGTTAACAAATAGAAGATCCACTCAAGTGTAAACATAAATCTTTATTGAAAAGAAACTACAACATGATGTTCACAACACAAAACATAACATCAAGAACTCCTCAAGGTTCTTGTCACATGAAATACACAAACTTGTGTGATGAAGAAAAGAGATTTAAACCATTAACACCAAGGTATTTAACTAAAAGACCAAACCACAAATAACCAAATCTATATAAGTAAAGAAAGTAATTCAACCTTGTGAAAGTAACCTATTTATTTTCCTACTCCAGTAATTAATGAAACCTAACTGGTTGAGTTTGAATTTTCAACATAATATACATTAAGGTTTTATGGACTCCATCAAGAACATGCAATATACATTTTATTTAAGGCATCTTAAACAAATATTTGCCCATATTATGAACCTATTGGATTGAAACAATTTGTATGGTTCATTTAAAAAATATGCCATCTTTATTGAAGTATGATTAAATTATAGTATCAAGGTCATATTAATATGATATAATCATTGTATTAAACAAACATTAATTATTGATGAATTATTGTCATAAAATAATTTATTAGTTTAAATAAAGTATGAACTGAATAATTTTACTCAATCATTTATTTATATTTTAGTTAATACCAACTAATTAAATAATCAATTGTTATCTATTACTTACTTCAAAAACAATTGTTGATTAATTAAATATTAGATCATAAATTGATACATTAATTAATCATATTAATTATTCGATTAATTAATAAATGTGTAATAATAATTAATTTTACAAATTATTTAATTTCTATCAAAATTTCAATAATTTTATTAATAAATAATATATATTTGACATTTATCAATGAATGATTTTGGCAAAATATTATTAAATATTATTAAATATTTAATTATTAATAATTAATTAATTAATCTGAATACTTAGTGGGATAAATAAAAAATTCTGACCAATTATTCAGATAATAGTTATGTAATTATTCCTGTTATTAATTCTGAAATATTTCAATAATTTGATTTAACTACTTAATAAAAAATAATGGTTAATAATTAATGACTACTATTTAGTAGATATTTAGTTAGCCAATAAATAATAAATAATAAATTCTTCACAAACGAAATTGTGTAATTACTATCGATGATTAATTAAAACTGATTTAATATTTACTTAAAATTTTAATTGAATTAACTAAAATTTATTTTTTAATAATTTTTTAAAAGTCAGTTAATATTTCTTAATTATAACGTAATAATGTATTATATTATATATTTTTTATTTATTGAAAATGTGATAGTTAATATTTATTAATGAAGTATTATGGTTAGTAACTAATAAATATTAATTAGTTAATAGTCAGTTCATTATAAAATAAAATATAATTGTGGTTTCATGAGTTAAATTATTTTATTTAATTAATTGATCACTAGCATTTTTAAAAGGTTCATTTTCAAAAGTAAAAATAGTGGTCTTATTTAAGTAATCCAATGACAGAAAATTATTATTTTATAAGTAATTGCCAAATAATTAAATACATTGAAAACTTTAATGATTAACTCATGATTTGATCAATTAATTAGATATTAAATGATTATTTCTTGAAATATTTTATTATTAATTTTGAATTATTATTATGAACCAATTGATTAATTGTTGGAAACCATGAAATAATAATAATCAATGCCACTTCTAAAATTTAATAAAATAATTAAAGACTAATATGTAATAGTTAGTTTTGTAAGTGGATGGTTGGGTAGGTTTTTAATTAGTTAACTAGTTACTTATTTCTTATTTATTTAGCTGTAGAATTTACAAAACTAAAAACAAACACAAAGCTTGTGAGAGAATCATTTTAAATTACAATTGAATTTTTGATTAAAGTGCAACTAAAAGGTTTAACTCATATTTTTTGTGTTTTAATGTCATTTTACAAAGCATTTCAAGAAGATGCCCTTTTTAAAAAAATTCACATTAAAAATCATGTGCCATTTGTGATAGACTTAAAAAAGCTTGCCCTAAAAACAAAACATAAAATAAAATAAAATAATTTACATGGTTACTTTTTAACTCACCTACCTTTTTACCTTCCTAACTATTTACCCACCTTCCTATTTAAATAGGTAGGTAGGTAAGTAAATAACTAGCCTAAGCCAATATGCATCCTAGGTAGGTAAGTATTTTTTATGCACATAGTTTTACCTACCTACCTATGTAAGTATTTTTTAAATTTTTATTTTCAAAATTTAGTCAAATACCACATGGCAACTTTTGGTTGTGCCACATGTTTCAATTTAAATACATTTAAATTGAATAATCATAATGGATGGATGAAATCAATGTTTCAATATAATTTTAATTTTCATCCAAAATATTCCTAGTGCCATGTGTCAGATTTTCCCTTGTTCAAGTGTCATCATGTGAAATGTTGAAATTGAACCATGTTGATTTTCCTCATTATATATTATATAAAATCATTTATATAAAAAATTCAAGTTTTTCCATGTGGCAAAATAGGATTAGAAAATGTGTTGAAATCTATGGTTAATATTTTATTTATAAAGCAATTTGCCAAAAAAATTATTATGTTGACAAATGGCAATTAGTGTTAAGGTTATTTATTAGTTGCAAAAAAATGGTTAGTAGTTGCAAATGTTATACATTAGTCACAAGATGGAAATGTATACATTGACCACATACTTCATCCATGGAAAATGTGTTGACATCACACCAAGTCATGATTTGTGATTAAATGTTCAATGCGACTTCATTTATGCAACTAAAAGATTTTTTAATTACAAAGTTGATTGCAACTCTTTTTTTGTCACAAATTGTAGTCACAAATCGATGTTGTTTTTTACTAGTGAATTGTAATAAAATGAAGGTGTTTCGTTTGCGAACAAATAAAAAAACTATAAAAACATAAATGTAATCATTTGCATTTGCACAATGTAACGATGCAAGGAAATTGACTATGGAAACTATATCTTACAAATTATATAATGGTGAAAATTAGCAACTAATACTGAAACTACCATTTTTCTTTTTCCCTTCCTCAATGTGTGCATGCAAAACACATGTTATTTTCTACAAATTGCATAATAATAGGAGACAATGTATTTTAGGTATTAGGGTTCACATCTCGTTTCGATGTTTTGCATGCATGTAGTTTTGATTCATCATAATCATTTGCAATGTGGAATGATTCTCCATCAATTATTGTCCAAAATTCACAAGGAATTTTTTTAAAAATCAACAAAAAAATGAAGAAAGGAAAACAACAAAATTAATATAAATAAATAAAAGAGAGAGGGGGGGGGGAGGAGGAAGAAAAATAAGAAGAATATAAGAAACAAAACAAACCATATAACAATTGAAAAAACTTAGAATGGGAGATTAGAAAGTGAAATCCAAATTTTAAAAATACATTTTTTCCTCTTCTTTAAAAAAAAACCTTCTTTTTTATGACCTTTGTTTTTTAAAAATTAAAAAAACCTACATTGTCCCCTTCTCCTTCTTACTTCTCCTCTTCCTTTTTAACCTTCTTTTGAAAAAACTCATTAATTTCTTCTTCTTCATGTGTTTCCTTCTTTTTCATTTTGACCTACATTTTTTTTCAAAAGAACAAAAAAAATCATGTTTTGTCTCTTTTTCAATGCTTTTGCTTCTTCTTTTTGACTTGATCTCCAAAAACTATTTAAAAAAAACTTGTGTTGCTTTTTAAATTTAAATCTCCTTCCTTTTAAAAATAAATTGCATTGCTCTCTTCTTTTTCTTCTTGGCCTCCTTCCTTTTACTTCTTCTTTACCAAAATAAAACAACAAGCCACAATTAAAAAAGAAAAAAATAGTAAAATAAGTGTAGGAGAGTGAAGAAGGAGTTTACCTCTTCTCCTTAAATTCCTTTGCAACACAACTCTAGCAACTCTACAACTCAAAGGTGACAAAGATAATATTGGAAAAGATGAAGCACAATGAAAAGAGAGTGAAGGTAGAAGGGAGGAACATACATTTAAAAATGGGTAGGTAGGTAGATAGGTAGGTGGGTTGATTTAAGCTAAAAGAAAGGGGACATGGTTGGGTTTGGGTTTCATTTAAATGAAACCCAAAAACAAGTTTTAGCCAATTGGTGCATTGATGGGTGTTGGGTCACGTGGGTCCTTTGAGTCCAAATTTAACATTTCTTCCATTAATTATTAGATTTATAAGGCCTTATTCAAAAAGGTGAAGATATCAATGTAGGTGATGGTGCATGTTCATATGGAATTAGGTCATAGAATGGGGTACTAATTTAGGCAAAAATGGGTGAAGAACATAGTTATGAATATTGACCAAATGAGGTGTTTGGATTTTTGGGTTTTTATTTTCCCCATATGTTGGCACCAAGTTCTCATGAAACTTTCAACATGTTCACATCAAATTCCCAATGCATGTTTGTTACAACCCTTTTTTGGAGGTTGCAACAAAAGGCATGTTCATGAACATGGAAGTTGGAACTAGGCCATAAATAAAGTGGAAGATTGGTTTCAAATGGTTGAAATTTTTAGTTGTGCTTCAAAGAAAATCTTATGTTGTCACTGAAGATGTTGACCTCTTGTTTTAATGGGGGAAATATTGCAACGTTAACCTTGAGCTTATGACCAAAATTAGGAGGAGACAAAAAAAAAGGGGGGCCAAGAATGAACTAAGGCAAGGGAGGCACTTAGTTTCTCTTGTGAAAGGGAAATGTGTGGGAGTGCAAAGAAAGACTTGCAAGTACATTCCTATTTTTGGGAATTTAGACTCATGAGTGTCCAACAAGTTTGGAGCAAGAGTTGAAAAGTCAAACCTTGTTCAAATTGAACCTTTATTCAACTAGTGAAATTGGGCTTGCATTATCAATTTGGAATATTGAAACACAAGTTGTGACCAAAAGAATGGTTGGTAATCAAATTGGTAGTTTGATTTTCCACCATTAAAACCTAGGAAATAGGGGTCAAACAACTTTTGATTGGAGTGTGTGATATGTGGAAAATTTTCAAACCATTCTACAAGATCATGTGGTTAAACACTCAAAAATGAATTTCTTTGAGGGAGTTATGAGGTTTCAAAGACTTGAAATATAATGTGCCCCAATATTTTTGAAAGTCCATTTTAAGGTTTTTGGAATTTTTTTGCCATTTCAATGTAGTTGTTATGGATAAATCTAGAATGTACTATAGAGAAGATGGTAGTGCTTTCTCCTATGGCCATGCCATGTGAGTCTAGGTGAATCAAAGGGAAATTCATGACCCATTTGGTTCAATCTACTTTAATCACAATTTGTATTATTTGGCTTGTGTAAGTGAATTGATCAAAAGGTGTCCTTGGGTGTGACTTTGAATTAATCTCATCTAGAAGCTTTCACACCCCTTTGTCCCAATGTGTGGAACTAAAGAACTAAAGACCATGCCTTAGGTTTTCAATTCTTTTGTAATACCATGTATTGTAACATTACTCTAACACCATATGGCAAGCCCTTGAAGGGGCATCAATATCTACTATGTGTTACCAAGTTCCCAATGTGTCCCATAGGTTGTTCACAATAACACCATAATCAACTCCATAATGTTTGCCCAAATTTGAATTTTGTTGAAGAAATATTATATCATTTCATTAGTCACATCTTGCACCTTCAATTTTGTGATCATATCTTAACACAATTTCCCCACCAATTTGGAGTCACCACTAAAAAACCATGTGAGGTGTTGGTTAATGACATATAGTGCATTTTAAACTTCCATCTTAAACAATTGTTTTCACAAGTCAATGTGGGAAATGCATTCAACTTAATGTTACAAGGTGTGATGTTTCAAGAAATACTTTTTGCTCAAGGTGACATAAATCAACTCATCCATTTTGTTCACACATTTTATGCATTAGAATATCCTTTATATTTTAACACAATAATTCAAAAGGTGGGGTCATTACCATCCATTTAGCCATGGGTATTTGTCAAAGTAGCCCCCTTTGTGAGCTTTTGTTTACATACCCTAAACCATTACCCATTTTAGAGCCCTCCATCCTACAATGATTTTTTTATAATAATGTTTAATCCTTCACCATGTTAATGACACCCACATTTTAATTCCTCCATCCATGGTCTCCACTAGATTCAAGCATTTAACCATCCAATTTAATATGCTCAATTTTTTTGTGTAATTTCACAAATGTGTTATTTGAACCTCATTAGGTATTCTTAGTTATTTCATAGCACAAGCTTTGTTTAACACCCCTTCCAATGGCCTCAAATTTTTGGGTGTTCCAATGACATCCCCTTCATTCACATCCTCTTTCATTGAAGAATCACTATTTAAACATATCAAACACATTGATTTGTTTCCTAGCATGGGTTTCTTACTACATGTTTTATGCTCATCATACCTACTTTGATGCATCCATTCTGGTTTTCATTTTTTTAAATCCTAATTTTGACATAATTTGTTTTTCAAGTGTTCAAGCATCTTATCAATTTGGGGTCTTTTGACAATCCAAAAGAAGATTTAACCCATTGCCAAGCTTCTTTCTTCTTCTCTTTAAAGGGCATTAGTCTCATTCCCATTGTTTCAACCACCCTAACAAGATCCTTAAATTGAGTTGGGCATTAGTTATTTCAATTTTGACATTTAGGTTTTTGCCCAAACAATGTCCATTCTTGATGTGTTGTATAAATAGATATGTTCGAATGCAAAATATTACTTGAACATATATTCTCCAAAGTTGATCAAGAGCCACTTCATGACTTGGTTGGTCCCAATGATATATATTATTTTAACTAGATTATATACCCCATGGTTATGCAAATATTGGTTTGTAACCTATCAAAGGTTACATGGGGATATATCTAGTCCTATACGCCATACAAAATCTTCAATTGACATAAAGTGATTTAGATTACATATGCTTCATTCTTTGAGATATTTATTTATGCCCTTAATATAGGATTATTTTATAGCATGTTAATATGGAAGTTCTTAAAAAGTTTAACTTGTGCAAACTTTGATAAGATGCTTAAGAAACCATATTGTTAATAAAATACCATGACTTTGATTGGAAACACCATGTATGCAAGTCCTTATGTAAAGTGTTCTAAAAGTTCAAACTTGATTCACATTACATTAAAGGAAAAAACCTATCTATGAAGGAAGGTAGTTTGTTTTGTTTTGTTTTGTAGCTATGAGATCCACCAAACCGGAATGTTTTAGATTGTGTTCTTGGTGTCTTTGGAAAAAACTTGATGAGGAGGGATGCATGGGCTTAGTTCCATCATGTTTGGACTTGCAATGCAAAAGTTTTGAATATTGAATGATTTTGTCACTAAAAATTAAATTACATCATAGCTGAAAATTTAGGAAGAATTGGAATGTGCCTTTGGTGTTGTTGAAAAGATCTTGATGAGGAGGATTCCCTAGGACACTTAAAGTAAAGTTTGGAATCTACATGCATCAAATGATCATTTTTAAGGGAGGGTATTAGATAATTATCCAACCTATTTTTATCACCCTATTATTATCTTTT
>Ga0116227_10002365_pt1 | contig 43019 bp, 21 predicted proteins | sample S1TSphgellanicum_FD_89693 | JGI IMG/M metagenome (GOLD analysis project Ga0116227, IMG submission 89693) | Host-associated microbial communities from peat moss isolated from Minnesota, USA - S1T2_Fb - Sphagnum magellanicum MG | ecosystem: Host-associated > Plants > Peat moss > Unclassified... | reverse complement strand
GTTGGTGTTGTTTTTGTTTGGAGTTTGTGTTGGGTGTGGGTGTGGGTGGTTTTGGTGGGGTTTTTTTTGTGGGGTTTTTTTTTTTTTTTTTTTTTTTTTTTTTCCTAATTTTTTATTAATATATTGATTGATTTTTTTAATTTATTAATAATTTAATATATAATATAAATTTTAATTAATTTATTATTATAATTTTAATTTTAAAATAAATTTTAAATGTCCATTGGTAGGTACCCTAGAGTGAGCTTTCCAATTCACAAATTGGTTTTTATTAAATTTTTTTTTTTAATTTCTAATTTTTTCCAAAACAATCATCAATTGATTTCAAATAATTTTTCTGATAACCGTCAATTTTCCATTTAATTATTTAATTAAAAAAATAATAACACTCACACACACTCAATCCAAGAATCTGTGGCTCCGGTTATTTTAAATACCCTCAAACAAACAAAGCATCAACCCATTTTCATGATTTAAATAGTGTCTCTTTTAATTTTTATTGAATTCTTGTATAAATATAAATATAAATATAAAAAAGATTGTTAATAATTCCTCTTTCGTTTTGATTGAATTTCTATATATATATATATATATAAAGGGATTGTAAATATGATCATAAATGTGGCAACCCAATGATCACATTTTACTTTAGAAATGCATGTCATTTTGTAAATATGCTAACCTAATGATCACATTTTACACTATAAATGCATGACACTTTGTAAATTTTGCCCACCCAATGATAATAATTATCACAGGCTACAATCTAAAATAATTTCACTCCTCATTCTTAAAAAAATAAAATCATAGTGGATTGTGAAAATCATTATAAATTTCAAATTTAAAAATACAAATTATTTTTTTAAAAAATTAATTATTGGTAGTTAGAATTATTTTTTAAAAATTTGTGGTAGGGATGTGGTTTGAAATAATTCAAAAATTAATAGGGGAAAGCATGGGGGATTGACCATAAGGTTGATGCAACTTGTGTTATTATTATAAGGTTAGATAAATAACTCACAACAAACAATATTCCAAAAAACTAACAACTACCAAAAAAATATTATTATTATTATTATTATTATTTGCATAAAAACCCATGTGATTATATATAGTCTAGTGATATTTTGAACAATTTTTAATTCAACCCCAGCCATGCCAAACATTGGTAACCAAACCCAATTGGCAAATTACACAAAAAAGTTGCTTAAATTACACCATACCAATGGGTGCCAATTATGAAAGCACAAGTATAATGTGGGTTGAAGAAATGATTATGTAGGGTTGGAATTGCACATGACTATGGTGCCACCACCAAAAGCAAGTATTAGATGATATTAGAAAACATGGAAGCTCATCATCATTACATAGTTTCACATAACCTTTGCAAACTAAACTAGCTAGGTACACCAAAATTTTGGCAAACATACATAACCACAATGTTATTGTTGGAGCATAATTAGGGATTCATCAAAATGGAAGCCCCAAATCCACCCTATAGTTCAATTATATTTATTTATTTATTTATTTATATCACAATTACCTCAATGATAACACATAATGAGTTCATGTTTCAAAATGTCAAGTTAATAGGTAAAATACTAAATATCAAGTGCTTAGGACTTCCGAGGAGGATGCTAGGATCACCTTGATGAGCTTGTTAGTTGAGGTTATAGAATTCATGTTGCACTTGTTAGGGGGATTTACATGATTTAGGAATCCATCATTAGTTAAAAGGAAGCAATTTCTCTATGACTTTTGCTATAAGGTGAAGACGATTCAAAGATTTTTCAAAGGTTTCACAAAGATTTTTTTATTCAAGAATCAATGGTTTTTAAGAACATTGAAATATCAATCCCCACAATCCCCTTTGAATTCCCTTTAGGTCTTTGTTTAAGATACAATTCTTTTTTTTTCATCACAAACATTCACCAAAAATTTCCTTGTGTATTTGGACAACATGCTATATAACACATAAATTCGGAGTAGAGTTTACATTTTGAGCATGGGCTTTTATGATTTTTGTGTTGTACCTTGTTTGTAAAAATCCACCTATCATTATTAAATAAAAGTTTCAAGGGCATTATTGAAGGAAATTGGGCCCACACTCAACTATCGCCTCATATAGAAATCAATCATCATATAGAAATTAATAAGCATAATCCTCTTCAAATCTTTCTCTTTGAAATTAATACAATTTTTTATGAATTTTTTCATGTAATTGATAACTAGAATCACCCCATGGATGGGAAAGAAAATGGATTTTTTAATTAGAACATCATTTAATAGTTAAATAAATATTTTAAAATTTCAATTCTAAGCTGCACTTTGAATGAAAATTTGAGAAAGAGATAAGAATAATAATAGTAAAGAAGATGGAGGTTATTATATTTGATTTAATAATCATTTTTTAATAAATATAATTCTTATAAATATTTTTAAATTATTACAATGTACTCTAATTGTTAAAAACGTATTTTTGTTTTTATTTTAAGCTTACTTACTTTGGAAGTTGGAATATTTTCAAAAGGTATGTGAAGAGATTAAAATAATGATAAAGGAAGTGTGGATTTTGAAAAGGTATTTGAAAAATAGTGGTAAAAGTTTTTCCTTTTCATGTAGGTGGATGATAAGAGAGAGAGAGAGAGGAGTGAGGTAGCTCAACTTTGGAAGGAGATGGCATAAACATTCATACATGATAACAAAAATTATCTCATGAATAGATTGAAGCCTCTAGAAGACTCTAGATAAATCCAAAAAATAAATTTGTTTTTTAATGTTTTGCATAGGTGAAGATTGAGTTTCATGTTTTTATTTTAAAAAAATAACGGAAGTGAAAATGATTTCATGAAAAAATTATATGGTCATGAAATTTTGCTTTGATATTGTAAGATTCAAGGAACATGTGAAAACATTTTAAATTATATTTTGACGTTATGTCAATTGATCATCATTGGTAGACCGATGACACAATGCAAAGCTCAAGTTTAAGTTTAGTGTGTAGGCCATTTTGCTACTTTGTGATGAAGATGTATAAAAACATCTACTATCTATCTATCTCCATTATTCTAACCAAGGTGAACATACATACACTTCACCACCACCATTATTGCATCATGCAAGATGGGTGGTGTATAAATGGATGGGGTATGAACATTATAAGCATCATTTGTATGTTCTTTTGCTACCTACCTATAGGAACCTAATATATACAAAATCTGATAATTTTATTAAATATTTCTTTTGAAATCTAACAATTAGGAACCCGATGAACTTATAAACCACAATTTTTTTTTCCCACAATTTTAGCACTTGTTTCAAATCTTTTGCCACCAATATTTCCATCCTCATTACTTTCAAGAAGATCAACCTACCAATTGACCCATCATTCCCATTGTTCCCATGCTACTTGCTAGTTTAATGAATTTAGCAATGGATCAATAGGACTCTCACCATATTATGGATGTAGTCATTCATCTAAATGTCTATTTTATGTAGATTTGAAATGAAACATTGCCAATCATAATCTTGACAATAATCTTCATACATCTATCACATTTTCTTTGATCCAATTTGTGGATTTTCACACTTGTTTTCAAAAAGCTTGTTGTCCCAACAATGAAATTGATTTTATTTCAATGGCTAAAAGAAAGTATAGATTTTAAATGTTAAATATCCGGATTTTTTTTATAAGTCCATCATAATATTAAATTGTAGTTTTCCTATTTGGATATTCCATCAAAACTCACATTTTATATGTGTGACCCATTTTGGGTGGCCTATTTAGGCACTTTTACATGATTTTTCCTAGGTGGGACAAGCAACCTTTTTGGCTCCACTTTTTTATGTTGTTAATGTTCCTTTTCATGCAAATTGATGATGAAGAATTGCAATCACAATGTGAAACAATAGTGAGAAAACTAATTATGCTTTGGAATAGGCCTTGGAAGAGCCTACTATCATTTAATTGGAATGATGGCTTGTGTTAGGTGATATTTAACATTCCATCAAACTTCAAAGTGCATCTTTACATCATGCATTCACAATGTGATGCATGAAAAGGATATTCAAAAAATAGCACCCCCATTCACACTGGGTATCTAGGTTTACATTAATATTTCTTGCATTCATTTACTACTTATTTACATATCCCAAGTACAACCCCATAAACTTGAAAGTGAGACTTCAAAATGTGGGAATACACAAATAATGGCAAAACAAGTGGACCAATCAAATAATATGACCAATCAATAGTAACAAGAGATTGTGCCATGGGGACAAATTAACACAATGTAGCCAGCCACATAAGGATTTAGACTATGCAATGGAGTTTCCCAACCACCAAATCTTGTGCAAAATTTCACCACGTAATGTTTAATAATGAAAAAAATCAATTTAAAAAAAATTATATGGTATCAATTTTTTTGTCATATTGAATGCAGAATTACTAATTAACTTGCTTTTTTGGGGGTGTTTTAACCACTTATAATCCATAAGGGTTGGTTATCAACTGCCTACGTTAGGAATTGCCTAAAATATTAACCAAATAGGTTTTAAGGTTTTGTTCTTTTTTGAGTGACATTAGTAACTAAAAACACATGCCCATGTTGAGCATTAGTTAAGTCCAAGTTGATAATGACTTTTGAACTATTGTTCTATGAAGTGATTGGGAATTACTAAATTGAACTCACAACAATGGATTACACATGTACAATTGAGATTTATTTTCACTTCCATGTTTTTTCTTGGCAAGGCCAATTGACAAAGATATATATTCAAACTACTTTATTGAATCGATTTTCTTTGTCGTTAACCAAAGTGCTAAATTCGAGTTTTATCAAAGAATATATGTTTCTTTATTTCCTCTTTTGGCAAAAGTTCAATATTGTTACTTCATAGTATATAGGATACTATGTGATTCAATACTTAATTCAAAGTTATTAACAAGGACAAGAAGCACAAAGGGTGATGGCAACATAAAAACTAAAGGACTTGCCCAATTGGATTCTATTAATTAAAAGTAGACATAATAACCCTTGATCTTTTGACAACCATATAATATTAAAATTTGATATGCTTATTCTAGATTTGGACCATATGAGAAGTGGTGTGTTACAATTATAGGGTTTAAAGATTGATAACCTACATGGATGAAATTTTTAACATTTAAGTATTGAAAATATTATACCCAACCCAATTTAAAGGTTTTGTGAGTTATTCTGATGTTACTAGGTACATAAGTTCTCTAACTTGTTTTTATAAAATTGAGCAATTAACATGCAAGTTATTACTAACCTTATTGATAATTGGGTGTTTCACAACAGTTGTTTGGTTATTCCCTATTTCCTTTGAACCCTAATGTTGTTTGCTCCTAAGAAAATAAAATCTCTTAGATCAAGCCAAACATTTATCACTAGAAAACCAAGTTGTTTGGGTTTGCCTTCAATACTAGAATTAACAACACCATTGACACCATGTGTAAGCCCATATATGAGACCAACTTTGGTTTATATTTGTCTTGGGCATGTATATTGTTTATTGATTGATATGTAATATGCTTTAAGTAATGATGTTTAAAATCAACCAATTTGGTGTTTAATTATGTGAAGTAACCTTGTTTTTGGATGTTCTTTTCAACTTTTACCTCCTATTTCAACCACAAAACTAGTTATTCGCTAAGTGAATTTTTTATTATTGAATTAAGGTTTAACTTTAATATTACAATAATTAAAATATTGGTTTTTTTCATTTATAAAATTGATTTCAAAAAAATTCACATGTTCCCATGAATATTTTGGTTGTAAAAAAAATCCAAGAAAATCAACACGAACTTAAAATATCATTTAAAAATATGAAATATCAAAGACTAATTATACTTTGACTTAGTTGTTTATTGTGGATTCACCCAAATCCCATGTACTTTTCTGCTTAAAAATAAAATCTCATCCCCTTTAATATTGATATTGTCTTTCCTTCAATTTACAAATTTCTCTATTTGGACAAGGTAAGTATGAGAGCTAAATGAATAATACATTACATAATACGAACTAATATGGTTGATTGCATTTATTTTCGGTACTAATGATTTTTTGGGTTGTAAAGTTAGTATAAGTCGGAATTGAAGATATTAAATCAAGTGGTTACAAGTTATATATTTTCAAAGTAATGAATAGTCATGTACCATGAAAGAGATTTTGATCCCAAACATGTTATCGTTAGAGATACACAACAATGTGTTTTAGATCATGATCCCAAAAAATCAAGTTGTGTGGTTGATTGAATTGTTATTAACAATTATCTCTTGTTTAGTTAAAATTAATAATATTTATTATAATCAACTGGAGATTAAAATGGAGATTGTTTTAAAATGGAACATATATTTCACAAAAAACCAATATTCAAGTTCCGTTCTTGTTAGTTTTGATTTTCTGATTAATTATATGCATACCATACTCTAAAATTGTGTAAATATGTTACACTCATACCATAGTGGTATGAAAAGTTGACAATTTGTCCAATAATATACCCTTTTGGCAATACATTTCTTTGGAGATTTTATGCCATTACCATGTTAAGATATATCATACATATTATATATTTGCCCAATAGTGATTGGTTCCGTACAAGAAGATTAACTAGGGAAAAATAGACTTTAATAATTTGCATAATATTATTGGCCCATGTTGTTAAATTTTATTTTTATTTTGGCATAGGGGACATTTTTTGTTTATGGCTTTGTGAATTATGCATCCAACTTATGGTTGGGTTTAATGATTTTTTTTGTGCAAAATGTGAAATCTTTTGAGGCTACAATCCTTGCAATGATATTTTTTACCGTTTCGTGGAAAAAAATGTCAAAAAACATGATTTTTTTTATTAAGGTTGCAAGATTTAAAGTGGTTGCTCCTATAGCTTGCCAAATAACAACAAGATTACATTTTTTTCCCTATCCTACATGTTTTGTTGCCATTTAATGTTAAACCTTTTTTGGGATGCTAGCCAATGATGCATCACAAAATTGAAAGAAAAACCATGGTTGGGCTATTTGAACAACATGCCTTGGATGCAAATTAATGTTATAGATTAAGAACAATGAAGGTTTTGAATTTCGAAAACATTTTTGGTGATGAATAAATCTTTAATATGTTACCCTTTTTTTTTTTAAAGTGTTGGAGTTTGATAGCCATATAATAATTAAAATTGAAATGGTTGAGATTTGAGTTTATAATTCAAAACCTTTGGACCAAGGAAATCCATGTTATTATTACATAATATATTTTCAATTCATACATTTGAGATTTGGTATTCAACATGATCAAATGTTAGAAGTTGGATTAAAATATTTTGTCCTTTTTTTGAGAATTGATTTATGAATCCAGAATTATTTTATTTATGATATCAATAGTCGAAGTAGGTTTAGAGATGATTTAATACATTTAACTTGCTATCAAAGTTTTTTAAAAAATTTAGAGACAAAAGGTAGAGAGGTTCATGAATGTTGTTGACATTTCAAAGAATTTGGATGATCAGACCATGAAATTACAAAAATAGGAATGACCAACATAAAAATTCCCACAAAAAAAATCAATGATGGACACTTAAACTAATGAAATTAAATTGATAAATCATGAGTTATTTTAAGTTATAGTTCAATGATTGACATTCATTTTTCAATATATAAATTATCATATAATCAAATCAACACTAAAAAATAAATAAATTCATCAATCAAATGTATTTAAAATGAATAATCATTTAAATTTGATTATGAATATCCAATTGAACTTTTTTAGAAAAATAAAATTCCATTTTCCCTTTTGGAGCTTGAAAAGCGGAGAAATATATATTTGCACCATGGAATTTTTATTTTCAAGTTTGAAATGAAATAATTCCTAAATCGATTTTTTTAAAAAATTTTAATTAATTGATTTAAATATATGAAAACAAATATGTTTAGATTTAAATAACCAACAAGAAGAATCATGAAAAAATTTATAAGTTTTTAATGGTTGTGGATCTTTCTACATGAAAATGATAAAATATATAGAAGGAAAATCACATTTATGTTTATATTTTTTCGGGAAAAGTTACATCATTCAATCCATTTTACTATTAGAATTTGATTAATAAACTTTTATAGCACAAACCAAGGCATGAAATCAAACCCATGAATATGGTTACAACCAACATTGACTTATACATTGGTATGGATTCATATCATGCTAGTGGGTCTTTGTTTCATCACCATAATTTTTTTGAAAAACCCCATAAATACTTTAAAATTCTCACACCTTAGTTTTACTATAGATGAATGGGAATTGGTGGTTTAGGGTAGGTTCTTTGACCCAGTTCCTCAAATATTTACAAAACCCTGGATATTATTAGGGTGGGAACCGGTTCTTTGATTTTGTTGACAATCGTCGATCAAGGGTGAGAATCCATTCTTTGATTTTTGAGAATTTTCGATCAAGGGTGAGAATTGATTCTTTGATTTTTGAGGAATTGTCAATCAATGGTGAGAATTGGTTCTTTGATTTTTGAGAACCGCCAGTTCAAAGCATACATATACCCTACCCTAACATGCCCAGTTCGAGTTCCCCAAAAAAGAGAACCTCCCAAAAAAGTTATTCAACTTTGGGCATGGGTCAGCATAATCTTCTTGAGGGGAGGAAAGGAGCAAAAGGGCAGATGACAAAACCTAGAAAAAATAAAAAAGAATAAAAAAGAATAAATAAATATATAAAAATAATATTTAAAGTAAAATAAAATAATTACATAATAAAACCATCACCACAACATAAGTGGGTAAATGAGATGATGGGTGGCCCAATTTAGGTCATGGGGAGCTTGCTCAATGCTCATAGGAAAAGAAGGGTTGGTGATTGACATGCGAGAGAGAGAGAGAGAGAGTGTCCTAGCCTACTTGTATCCTATCCTCATTTAATGAGGGAAATAGGTGAACTACTACTACTAGTACTACTACTCTTCTCAAAGATACTTTACTCATTTACCTACTTCATTCACCTCAAACATGACTCACCCAATTCATTCATTCATTGACAACAACAAGATATCCTCTTCCATTCCAACTACATGTCATGTGTACAACATACTTAGCCCAACTAGATAGATAGATAGATAGATAGCCCTTGAGTGAGTGAACACCATAACCATAATAACACCACCCCATAATGTGTCAACAAAGAAAGGCCTACAACAACAACAACAACACCATCCCCCCCATATTGTGTCAACAAAGGACTAGATATATAACCCTATCCGGAGTGTTCTAGAATGTAAAACCAAGTGTTGACACATGGATTCCCCCCTTATGACTCAGTTGTGGTTCCAACCTTAACTAGAGTTAGTATTTGAAACCCCTCTTTACACTACTACTATGGTGAGGGATTGGTGACCAATGGAAAAAAAATACGGAGAGCCTTCAAAAACACATCCAAAGGAGTAATTGGGGAACATGTTGTGGAACACAATGGGAACTTGTTGGGAACTTGATACTAAAAAAAAACTTGATGCAAACTTCATGGGAACAAAATAGGAAGTTGAGCTAACCAACCATGGTTAGCTAGGGAACTGGAACCCCAATAGAAAACTAGTGGGTGTGCTGGTTCACTCTGGCCTGTCCTCATGGTCTCCATTGTTGATTCATAATTAAGTTGTATTGAAAAATACAACAACTTATATTATAAGCTAATATTATTTTCTATTGAAATGCAACTTATTATAAGATTATATATTATTGAAATTTTATTTCTAAAAATAAAATAATTGTTGAGTATTATTGTTTTGTTTATTTATGAACCCATTTGAATTTTAGGTGAAAAATGGAGATGATTGAGTGAAGAGAAGCTTTTCACACCCTCCCCACCCCCAAATGGATTCATGGATTGGAGAATCTCTAGCTTTGGCTTGTGGTGGAGGGTGGCTTGTGGTGGAGGGAGGAGTCATGGAATTAGTAGATGACAAGTGGATGAAAAACATGGATTGGAGAATCTCTAGCTTTGGCTTGTGGTGGAGGGAGGAGTCATGGAATTAGTGGATGACAAGTGGATGAAAAACATGACCCCCTTTAGCTTATTTTTGGCACTAGGAGTTTCCCAACTATTATTATTATTATTCCTGACACAAACATTAAAGACCCGTGAAACCAACCAACACATAATAATAACATGCAAACTGACTCACTCTTTTTATGCTAATGCCCTAATTTTGAGTTTTGGATGAGAAGTTATGACAAGGTTGACTTAGTTCATTAATTGCTCCCCTTGGAGGAGTTCAAGTTGGTTTCACACCATCTTCCCCAATTGTGGGTTTTTGGTTTTTTGGTGTGTCCTTGATTTTGGGGATTCAAATTTTGCTTTTGTTGAATGGTTTTATTAAGTGGGCCCAGGTGGTCTAGAAAGAAAGAAAGAGCTTAAAGTGGGCCTTACCCAATTTGGGAATTCAAATTTTTGCTTTTGTTGAGTGGTTTTATTAAGTGGGCCCAGGGGGGGTCTAGAAAGAAAGAAAGACCTTGAAGTGGGCCCTTACCCAACCTTAAAGTGGGCCTTACCCAATTTGGGAATTCAAATTTTGCTTTTGTTGAGTGGTTTTATTAAGTGGGCCAGGGGTGGGGGGGTCTAGAAAGAAAGAAAGAAAGACCTTGAAGTGGGCCCTTAACCCAATTTTCAAAAAAATGAAATTCCTTTGCTTTTAGTCTCTCATTTAAGAAGAAAGGCTTCAAAATTCCCAATCTCAATTATTAAAATCTTTTTCAACTTTATAAGTAATTCAAAGAATTTTTTTAATAAAAAAAAATATGTTGTAAACCCAATGGCTATGACAAATGCCAATTGGCAAAATATGAGCTTCCTATTCTTTGTTCTTTGTGCAATAAAGAACAAAGAACAAGAAACAAGAAACATGAGGTTTTGGGTCATTTGAAGTTGATGCAAGTTCCATGTTAAAAATATAATAAAGTGTGAACTTGGCAAATTGGCCAAGATGTATGACATACCTCATTTTAAAGCTAGTTGGGAAATTCAGTTAATGCATACAATCTAATGTTAGAATGGAAATATTTTTAGGTTTGAATAGACATGCCCATGACACCCAATTATGTATGTATGTAAGTAATGGGTTGCTTTCATTTTGCCACATTTAGCATTCTTAAATGGTGTCTTCATCATTTAAGAATGCCACCAACAAAAGCAAATTTCACACACACACACACAAAATTCCAAATGTCATGAAGATGATGTAAACAAATGGCCACCCAAATTTTAGGGATGTTGTGGGCATTTGACCAAGTGAGTAAATATTTGTTTCACAATTTGGCATTCATTGTTAGGGAGAGTGTGGTTCACACTCCACGCTTACACACTAGGTGTCATGCAATGGCAACCCCAATCATTTATTTATTTATTTTTAAAATGTTGAATGTGTGCAATTAATGTGTAGCTTCATCAATGTGTATCCCCAATACAAAGGTCATTACAAGTTACTTATAAAAATTGTCATTATGTGCACCTAAATAGGGTTTAATGTTTTTTTTAAATAGTTGCTTTTTATATTAAAAAGCAAGTCCTTTTTGAAAAATTGAAGGTTTTTCTTTCCAATAAAATCATATGTTATCATATCCATCTTTTATGACCTTTTATATGTTCATATATAATAAACCCAATGGATTAATGGGTTATCCATGAACATATATATGTTGATGGTGAGTGTTGTTGCTTTACACACACACATCTATTTTGTTTTTGGATGTGTGCCCAAAAAAATCCAACTTTGTGGGACACACTTGTTTGATTTTTTTTGGGTTCTGGGATGTGTAAAAATATATAGAGACATGATTGCAAAATATTATGCATTTTATCCAAACATATAGCAATACACAACTACTTGAAACTTTTCGTGGTTTTTTAAAAATGAGCTATTTACATTAACATATTCTTTTTCCTCTAGAGTTAAATGGCTTAGAACTAATTTAACAATTGGTTGTTGAACATAACTTAAGGACCCACATGAGGCAGACTTGAGTGTGGGTCGGTTCCCATAAAGCATGGACCTTAGGCTTTTACCATGGGCATTTGGATTATCATAATGCCCCGCACAAGTAGAGGAACAAATACACTAGGTTTTGGGTTTAGGGACAAGGGGTTTAGGGTTAGGTTTACAGTAAGAAATTTGAGCAAGTTTTTAAAATGCTCTTAAATATCATATGCAGTGTGCACCCATTTGTCAATATCCAAAATAACTCATGAATGGATAAAATTGAATTTTAAGTGAATGAAAAGAATTGCTAGAAATTGAATTTTTTTTGGGGTCCTATAGTCAACTACAAGGTTATAATAAGCACAACTAATATACCAATTAAAAATCTCCAATAATTAGCTAATAAGAAAATTAAATCAAAATAATTAGAAAAAATTAGACTAATTTCACCGTGTATAGAAATAGCTAGAATAGACAAATATACCATAATGAAAAAATAACAATCGCAATGGCACATATGAATATTCATTATTTTAAATATAGTTTTAAACTGGAAATGCAGAAATTATAATAATAATAAATAGTAAATAAAGAGACCCACAAAAGAGGGGGAAAAAAATAAAATTATATATATATTCAATAGACACCATTTTTTGTGATTATTACACATGTATGATCCTTATTGGAAGATTATGTCATATAAAGTGGTGATGAAGATGAAGAAGGGCGTAATAATTATTACTACTTCAGATGCATTAAGAGTTTCCGGGGTATGATCATGTGTTGAACCATGATTTTAAGTGTAAGTGTAAAGTCCCAAAGTGGGGGTGCATTCACGAAATAAGGGGGCCTAGGATGAGGTGATAGTCAAGTTCAACAATCCATTTTGAGAATTTCCCTCACACAAAATAACCTTATCGACCGTAAAGCACAAGGTGAACCTTATCATAAGCCTAAGCATTATTACATATAGTAAAGGACATCGTGAAGCATCATTTCATCCATCTTTCCTGTCATTCATCCGTTCATTCATCCGATCATCCATCCTAAGCATAAGCTTAAGCATAACATAATAATGTAGATCGTGAGATCGGAGGGAACTTACACCTACAATTTCAAAAGTTCTAGAAATTTGTTTGTTCGACATTATTTATTTATTGACTGCAGGCCCTAAAGCTTGCTTGCTTGCTTGGTGGTGTGGTGTGCCTAACTCGTGCAAAATTAGTTGGCAATTTTGTATGGTTATGGAAATTTCTCCAAACCCTAAAAAAGCCCTTGGGGATCTAAATAACTACCCCTTTTTGACAATTGTCATCCATGATCCATAACTAATGAATGTACTTGGTTGGTGTGTTTTGGTGAGGGAGAGAGTAGCCTAAGAAACAAACCTATACTACACCTCCAGGGGGGCCATGCACCACCACCATTTGTCAACTTTTGTTGTTTGTGAGTGATTTATTAGCTAGCCCATTGGAATTGTTCTGGTATGGTCGGTCACAAGTGCCTTCTTGAGCCAACGATTTGCACCCATGTGTAACCGACCTTAACCTTCTTGGGTCAAAAGATTTGGGCTCATTTTTGCTTTTACGTTAACCCATAAAGGATGAGGTAGACTTTTTACATCCGAGTTTGGAATTTCAAACCGCCCCATAATAATAATAATAATGCCCTTGTGACATGTTGATACATTGTGCTAGACTTGTGGCTCAAGAAATCTAACTCATTTCTAGAAACAACAAGTTGGGCTAAGAGATTTTTTGAGCTCCATCAAACAAAACCTTAGTGTAAAAGTGGGACTTATACACTCGTTGCATTGTCTTGAGTTAGCGGTGGATGTAATCAATCCATCATGATGATTCCCACTCCTCTCTCACTCCATCCATATACGGGTATCACCTATATGGGCCACGGCAATATGTCAACCATGTTCGGAACTTACATCTCATCCACGGTGGATGAAGGTTCTCATCCGATCTGGTCCCCCCAAGAGTCTTTTTGGTTCACGGTGCGTTCCCAATGGTCGTTCCCTGCAGATTCGGTCTCTAATGAGGAGCCTTTTCTACTTACTTCATTGCGTTCCCTAACACATGTTTCCATGACAGGGAATGGCCATTGGGAACATACAATGAACCAAAAAGACTTTGGTTAACAAATTAATTGGGAAATTTTTGGATACTATTTTCTCGTATAAGTTCAAAAAAAAAAAATTTCTAATTTTATTGAAAAACTTTAGCTAACTTTTTCAATATCTCAAATTTTATTTAAAAACCCTTGCCCTTTTATTATGCAACTCCCTTGCTCTGCATGTGTATTGACAGGCAGCACTACAATTGCTGTTACCAAAAATTGGTCACAATAGTTTTTTTGTGACCAATTTTCACCTATTTTGCCCATTTTTTCTGTGGTTGCAATCCCATGATGATACATACTTTCAGCATCCCCAACAATGGTCAGTACGTGACCCTGCACACTACCATTGGATGAGGAAAAGTCAAAATGTGCTGGTTTGGCTCAGGAAATTGGTTTCGACAGGCTGGTGGTAGAAGGCATAGCTAAAGCTGCCCACTTGCCAGACAAGAGTGTAAGGAATATGAGCTGACTTCTGCTCCCTGTTTGTTTGTTTCTGATTGGCAAATCATAATGATTGGTCGAGGTGGTTTGCTCGCTATTAGTTAGTTAGTCTCCCCATCTATTTTGCGGTCCTACTTTCAGTTTTTTATTGATGGATTCACCAAAAAGTAAATAACGAAACTTGGATGTGAGAAATATTTTTTCAGGGTCACAAACTGAGCACTACCCAAGGATGCTCTGAGGAAAACAAAAAGTTGGGGTTGCAAAGTGTGAACATGGGTAAAATAAATAAGTGAGGTTATTTGCAAATTCATCCTAGCCATTGATAGGCAATCACCAATAGTGAGTGCTCTATCATAGATTTCCTAGCACCACCTCAACCATAGATGGCTAGACATGGAGGGGCCAGATCTTACACCCCAAATTTTTAGATTTTGCAACAAGGAACCGTCCCACTTCCTCCATTTGCACTAACACTTTGTTTTTCCCAAGAGAGTTTGCCTCCACTTACCATATTGCAATCCATTTTTGCCACCTCCACTTATTTGCTTGTTGTCGTGTTTGCCACCATTGTTGCGGTGTGCCTAAGGCTCATCATTTATGTTGCTCAATAGGATTTTATTTTTCATTTAGCAACTGAAGCAACATTATCAATGAACAACAAGACTTTTTCTTTGAATGTTGTCAGCAAGCTTTGTGATTTCTTCTAAATTGAACTTGAAGGGGAATTTGGATGAAGGCAACTAGAGTTGCTTCATGCATTGTGGAGCATGAGCATTGAGGTTTTGAGCCTTGAAATTTGAAGGTTTGCTATATTGTTGTTGAGTTTGGAAATGTCATGTTGCCATCAACTTTGAACCCTAGATGTTGTAGTGAATTTCTACATACTAAGAACTATAGACTTGGGTTCAAATCCCAAATCTTACAATCTTTAACTATATTGATATTTAGTATTTTGGGTAATTAATGTCAAAATCCATTTAGGTAACTTATTGTACATTTATTTTATGACTATTTTTGCAACTATGTTACAATTACATTGTGATTATTGACTCGATCATCTTTCCATGCGAATGAGTTTTAGAGTTTTATTCATCCACCAATAAGTATAAATGTCCCATTAGTTACATTAATAATCAACATTTAGTCACAATTAATTTGCACATAACCCCTAAAGGTGTATTAGGGTGTATTATGAATGTATTAGGGGTATATTTCTAGGGGTGTACATAAAGGTTATATTTAAAAGGTATATTCAAAGTATATTTTTAAATATATTAAGGGATTTCTAAGGTTTAATAGGTAGGTTAATAGGCAAGTATGTAGTTAGCAAAATAAGCCTATGTTGGGTAGTTAGGTAGATATGTAAGTTTAACAATGTGCACACTACTCATATAATGTACAAAATTGAAAAGGAGGACAAAAAAAAAAGGGGATAAATTTTTTAGTTGCAATTTAATTTGGATCCTAGGTTTAAATGATCCTATTTACCTACTTATTCAGTTAAGATGTGCCATGTGTCACAATCCTGACCATGCAAATTGAATGATCATGTTTTAATTTATATATTTTCTCAAATATTGAAAAATGTTAGCATGTGATAGTACATCCATTGTTAATGTTGACCAAAACATGGTAGTCATAAATCAGAATACATATACGATTAATCAAAAGATGAAACAATATTTTTTTATTATTTTCCTTCCATCTAAAATCCATGTTGTCTATGACTATGGTCGCACATGATTTGTCTAATGCAACTAATTGGATTTTTGTTGTATATGTCATTTGAAACAAAAAACTTCATTGTAATAATCAATTGCAAAATTTTGTTTTTTTAATATTGTATGGACATTGTTAACCCTATAATAACCACAAATTTGACCTTCATAAATGTTAATTTATAGTTATTTTACTAATAAGATATTAACATGAAGTAAACATAAATATAACTTTTATATGTATTAATCTGTAGTTATTTTGTTAATCATATGTTAATGTGTGTTAAGTATAGATCTGATCTTTTTAAATATCAAGTTAGAATTTATAATTATCTCATTAGTTAAAGTATACCATCACTACTACATACCTTGTCTTTTATCTAGTCCTTTCTTACTAAATTTTCTATCAAAACAAATATCAAACAATTTTGGGCTAAATTAACAAAGATTAGTCATTTGCAACATGTAAGTGTTAGTAAAATGGACAAATAGAAGATGATTAAAAAATGCACAATGCCATAGTGGCATGTGTAATATCATTAAAATATAAATATTGTTAATTAATGTGTCATGTCAACATGGGTCCAACTATTATAATATCTAACAAATCATAATCATGTTTGAAATGACTTAATTAATTAAAAACTAGTACATTGACCTAACTAAAAGCTACATGTCATCATATGACTAACTAAGTTTTGTGACATAATGCCAAATGGCATGTCCGTTCTAACTAATCTTATCATTAAGTGTGTCATATGCGACAAGTCCATTTGACTCATTGTGTCATTATATGTGATGATGTGGCATGGCTAGTCTGATTAATTGTGATTGAATGTGATGATGTGGCATGTCATTTTTAACAAATTATGTGACTAAATGTGATAATATGGCATATCCAACTGAATTTATATTGTGACTGAGTATGATGATGTGGTGTGGCTATTCTAATTATCTAACTAAGTTTGTTGACATGGCATGTTTGTTGTGACTAAATGTGTTATTGAATGTGTGATGATTTGGCATGTCCATACTAACTTATGTATGACTACATGTAATGGTAGGGCATGTCCACTTTCACTTATTATTTTATTGATTGTGATGAATGGCATGTATAATCTAACTAATAGTTTAATTGAATGTGATTACATGGCATGTTTGCTTTCACTAAATGTCATGACTTTATAATTGGGTTTTCAAATTATGTTTTTGAGCATTTAACATAACGAGATTTTGGTATTGAAGGTATTACAAATTTGGAACATTAGTGAATCTTAACCTCATTAATATTCCAAATTTGCAATACTTTCAATCCTTAAATCTTGATATGTTAAATGCTCAAAAACACATTTTGAAAACCCAAGCACAACAAACACAAAAAAAATCTTTAAAAAATGATAACATGATTATGCCTAATTCTAAGAGAAAATATCCAAAATCAAAAATTGTGACAAAGTAAATAAATACAAAGCATAATTTGTATTGCAAATGAACTTCATATATACAAAAGTCAAATGTACATCTACAAACTTCATATCTTGCACAAGTACATTAAGAGAATCCAAGAACTTACATATATTTATTTGTTAACTTCTAAGGCCAAAGTACTATAAACCCCATTACATCTTTTATAATGCAAATTAGAGGGTCATGATCAAGCAAAGGATATGGTAAGGAAGTGGCAACTTGTAAACCTATAGCAATTGCAACAAAAATGCATAAAATTAGCATTGTTTTACAATGTGTTAAAGCTACCACTCCACCATACTTGATGAAATTCCAATGGCACAAGCCTACCCTTCAGCTTTAGTCAAAAGGACAACACATTTGTTTGGTTTGCATTGTAAAAAAATGTAAACATTTGATTATTAAAACAACAAATGTATAAATAATTCTACTGATTACAATAATAAATTCAAACATAATATAAATTAATTAATTTAAAAGGCTTACACTTGGTTGGGATTCTCCATCTTATTCAAAAGTTGCATCTTTTGAAGTTGATTTGATTTGAGCACTTGAGGGCTTATTTGGTCCTTTTTTTGACAAAATTGTAACATCTCGAGTTGTCACTTGTGGGTTTGACCTATATTGTTTATAAATCTATAAATCCCCCAACACCCACACATTGTAAATGAAATCACAAAGAGCGCATAAAAAAGTTAAATTTAGTCATTTAAAGCAGGTTAAATAATGAATTTTAGGTTTTTAGGTTAATTGCCAACCATCTATATACTAATCCCTTACATTGGTTGTCAACCAAACATAAGATGACACTTCTTTCCAATGCACATTCTCTGGTGTGAACTGCATCTACCCATGTGGGTGAACCCCACATACCCTCTAGTGTTTGCCACTTTCAACAAACCTTTCAAATATGGCTAAAGGTTACTAATTAAGTTGTTGTTTTCTACTTCTGAATTAAAAAGGAAGGGCAATGTATTTGAGAATGGCATGTTGCCTATGCATTTGAATGAACAATGATCTATCAACAACATAATGTGTGGGCCTAAACTCCTAAATGTAGGATTAACCTCATCCCACACTTTCTTCATGTTCTTCAAAACAAACTCCCTTCCTGCATTTAATGAATGGCATATTTGGTTATGTTCACATTTTTCATTCCCCCATAAAAACATTAGTTTCAAAGGTTCAACTTTTGTTAAATGATACTCAACCATTGGAATCTGATTTGGGAAGGTTGTTGATGACCATATCCCAATGTCAAACACCACCTTGTCGAATATTTCATATGTTTTGCATCACATAGTAACCCACTAACATCTACAACTAGTAAGTAACATATTGAATCTATCATGGGCTTGCTTGGGGAACCAATGTAATCACCCACTAAAACATCAGTGATCACCTCTTTATGTTCATTTGTGAGCATTATGTTGTTGCCAACCCCCACTTGGAGACTTCATGATTTGGAACGAGTTTGACCATCAGAATTTACCCCAATAAGACGATTTTTTTTTGAAACAAAGGGCAAATGGACCACGTTTTCAATTTGTTCCTTGCTTGTTGCATCCTCAAGTGGACCAAATTCTAAAGGAATATCAAATCCAATAAAGCATGATAGGTTATGTTCGGTCTCATTTGTTGCAAGCTTCTTTGTTTATTTCTTTAGTTCCATGCTCTAGTGACAATTTTAATCCCTGATCCTAAAAGTCCAACCCAAATCCAATCAAGAATTTAGATTCTATAAGGTAGTGCAACTTGGAAATTTGGAGTGTAACATATGAACATAAACCAATGTGTAACAAAAGAATGAACATACCTCTCCCATACTCCCAACATCTTGCTCTACTTTTTGAACAACAATGTTTTTCCTCCCCTCTAATGTAGATGTAGAACCATGCATATTGGCACCATACTTTAGAAACTTCCACATTTCTTCCATCATACTAGACATTTTCTTTTGGTTTTCCATTAGTTCATCAATGGTCTCTTGGATTTCATCTTGGTTGTTTTTTAAGGTTTCGAAACACCGGTCAATTTCAAAGACCATACCATCCCCATCTCCTTCCAATGCATCATAATCAATAGGTTCATCTTCCTATACAATCAAACCAAAATTTAAATCAATATGGATTTACAATTACAATCAAATTCATTGCCCCTAGCTAAAATAAACCACAAATTACTTATTTCTTTTGTTCAAATTATTGTCTACATAAAAAAATAATTTGCACAAATTTATTGGATGTAAAAAACTATTATGATTTTCTACAACCTTGCAGTAACACCTTATTTGTAAACAAGAGTTATATAATGAAATTATGAGTTCACCCAATTTGACTGAATAAACAAAAAAAACCAACGAATTTGCAATAACCTTATAACCCTAAAATAATTCTCTTCAAACCTACACAAGCATATTTTGCTAAATTTTAAACAAATTGAAACCTAAGTCCAACTATTTTTATTTGGATTGATTAATTGTTTTGCAAACCTATCATACCATAAATTACAAATTAAACTATCAACATTGAACTTGAGATAACTATAAAAACTAAAAATTCAAACTGCCCAATCCAACAATTTCATTGGTCAAAAAAAATAAATTACACACCTATTCAACATTTTAAAGTTATATAAAAATGCCTTTTATCTATAAACAAATAGGGTGGAAAACAATGTTCATCAATGGGACTAAAAATTGTAACACATGTTTATCTAGATGATTATCAATCTAATCAAAGGATTTTTTACTTATACTTTGAACTCATCCTTGTCTTCATGATTTGGTCATTTCCGCTTGTTGCCCTTTTTTCTTTCACATTCATATTGGATTTCCATTAATGTTGGGAGCCTTCCTAGATCCATCTCCTAAACCAAACCAAATCCAAATGTCAAAATTTCAAATTGCATAATGAATATGAATAAAACACCTAGGAAAAAACATGTGTAAAACAACATGATTACAAGGAGGGCAAAAACACAAACCAAGTGCTCTGCAATTCCAAATTCTCTAGCACATTTAATGCGATGTCCACTCTTTTGACATGACCATGGTTTGACATCTAAATAGATTGTTCAATTTTAGCTTCATGCTACAAAACTGCGTTTAATTGTAAAATGTGATTTAGTCTAGTTATGTTAACCTAGTACCCTTCTTGTTATTATGTTTGTAGGGTTCAAATTTAGATGGTATGTTTAAAAACATAAACATTAACCATGTTTGTCATGATCATCCCATTAATTTTAGTTTCTTTGTACACATTTTAACACAATAATGTGTCAAAATCTAGCTATTAAGTGTTACTAATATTTTCTTGCATTCTAGATTGACCTAATTATAGTAATATTGGTTGTTGCAAGAATAGTGTTTTATTGAGATGCAATTTATTTTACTCATGTGGGAAATTATATTGTTTTATAATATGTTATATTAAAGCATTAGAAAACTTTGAAAAATAAATAACCATTGGAAAATTTTATAATATAATTATATATATATGCCTGCCACAATAAAAATAAAGTGTCTGTTTTTAGTCACATTCCCAAATGCATGGCATCACAATATCGGCCATGTTGTTTCATGTGGCATATATAAATCACATTCTTTTATTTTGTAGTACATGTGGATTTCATTTAATTGTTTTCAATCATTCTTACATTAATTCAACTATAGGTGTAGATCCATTGATTGACTTTAGTCACAATAATAAAATATATTTACACATGTAGTCATAGTGACTAAGTTTAGTCAAGTTATTAGAAATATGATCATGTGGCATCATGAGACTAATTTCAATCACACCATTAATACTATGAATACACATATGCTCCAAACGATCCACGTGCTTGGTTAAAATGTCTATTGTGACTAAAGTGAAAATAAAACTTAGTCATAACAGATATTGCTACATTTGTGGTTAGTTAGGATAAACATGGTTAGTCATGTGGCCTTTCCAAATTTGACTACATAATCATGTTAATCAAATTCAAGTAGTGGAAAGGACATAGTTTTGTAGTAGTGCATGTATCAAATACAAATTTGATTATTGTATGTGTTAAATTAGAATTTGGATAAATATTAACTAATTAGTCTTTAGTTAGTATATATTAGTTCCTATTTAGTTAGGTAATTATTTTAGTTATTAGTAAGAACTACCTAGCTTATATAAGGATGTGAGTTTGAATCTTTTGTATTTTTGTTCATTTGCAATAACATTCATAAAGTTTTCTTATTAACTTTTGAATTTCAATTAATACATTGTGTTTAGTTTGAATATGCATACATAGGAATAATGAAATTCATTTGTACATGTTTTAAAAAAGTGTATACTTTGTTTATCAACAAACATGTTGTGTTAGAATTTTTTTAGCCCACTATTGTAGCTTTAAAATCTATTTTTTACTTGTTTTATTATTATTGGAATATTGTAGCTCATTATAGATAAACCTATTTGTTTCATTTCTTTTTGTTTTTTTGTTGAGATTTCTTGACTTTTAATGGTTGCTTGTGTAAATTCTAGCCACTATAATAGTACAATACATAAAACTACAAAGCATAGCAATGCCCTTGACATTATTGTATTATTTGTTTACTAAATATTGCTTGTATTCAAATCCCATTATAACTATTGGATTGGATTTTAACAAGGTCTACTATGTCCCAAAAAAGAATTATAGTCTAGTGGCTCAAGGCTTTTTGGCATGTTTTCATTTCCAAATTTTGTGTGATCATGTTTCTTTGGTTATTGTAATGAGTAGGTCCAAGAATCAAGGATTGGGGTGATTATCGTTGTGATCTTTGTGTTATGTTTTCTTATTTTTGTGAATTTGTGATCATGGGATCCTTATGTTTCTATGAACATAATAGAGTGGCAAGCTTACAGGGGTCATCAATCAAAATTGATCATCATGACAATGTTGTTGTGTTCATTTGGTATTATTCATGATTTTGATACCACCAAAACCACATTATGAAGAGCCCATGTTTTTTTCTCTCTGTGTCATGTGATTGTGTTGGTGTTGTTATGTTTTTGTAATCTTCACAACATGTGATTTTGTGACCATGGACTTCAAAGATAGTGGTAAACTTGCAAGGGTTAACAATCAAAATTGAACATCATGAGGAGCAAGATTAATCTTGTGATTGTGTTTTCATGCTCATTTGGTCATGTTTGTGATTATGTGACCATTGAGATTACATTGCAAGGAGCCCAAACGGGTTACAATTTTCTTGAGTGGAACAAACATTATATGTTGTTGCATTCTTTTGAATATTTTGAAATGCCATGATGATTTAAAACATTTCCACCAACCTTTCCACCTAATTGTGTGAATTGCACATTTCCTACGCGTCAAAATTTTCAAACATTCAAATTATGGGTGCAAACAAGATAACACAAACCACACCCATTTACTTTTTGGGAAATATTCCTATAATATTCCTGAAATATTCTTGAAAAATATTTTAAAATTTAAAAATTTTTTAATAGTATTTTATTAAGGTTTATGTTAAAAATTTAGCAAAAAATGTCATTTTTAGAAAACATCAAATCCATTTACAAGTCCTTTTAGTGTTTAAAACCAAATGTTACAATGTTTAATGAGTGCTTTTGTTTATTTTTTATTCATTGGATTAATTCCAAATTAATTCACATGTTTCCATGATATATTAAAAATACAACCATATAAACAAATCTTATAATTTCAAAATCAAATTAAATTACAACTTTAAAACATGAAAAAATCAAGCAAACGTTACATTTGCTATGGTATGTGTTATTATGACTATACCTCTATATGACATTCAAACTAGTTTAAGATAAAATATATAAATTATTTTTGATGTTCCAAGGAATTTGTGATTTTTTTTCTAGGTATTAATCCATAAAACTAGGACCCATACATAAACTACAAATTTAAAACAACTAATTTCAAACCTAAAATTAAATAGGGCACTATAATACATCATATTACATATATTAAGAGGTGATTGCCCCCATTCACACAAAAATATATATATTGCAATGTGGACAAAAAGTGTAGCAATTTTACACTTTTAAAATCTGAAGGGTTCATGAATATATGTAAATGGCCAATAAGATATTGATTTTTAAATATTTTTTATACATATAAATGTATAAAATATGTTTTTAATATAAATAGTTATACTATAAAAAATATATACATGCAATAAAACATTTTCCCTTTGAAACACAAGAATTTGATATTACACAATACTAGCAAATTATCAATTCTATTCATGTGTATGAAAATATTATAACATTTTTGTGATGTGGTTGTTCCATACTACAAGATTGTCATTTTAAATTTTCATTATCACACAATTGGCATTGCCTTGTATGGTATTTCATTCCAAAAACCATAATCAAAAGATATTTTTAAAACGATGAAGCAAATCGTGACCTAAATATATATTTTCTTTACAATGATTATGATTTTAATTTTTGTGTCGTGTCATCATGCTTGTCATCTTGGTGATTGTGTAATTTTGTAACCATAAACTTTGAAAAGAATGACAAACTCGTAATGGTCAATAATTGATATTGATAATTGTGAAGAGCAAGATCAATGATCTTCAATAATGTTTTCTTGATCTTTTGTTTGTGTATGTGCTTTTATGACCACCAAGATTGTGTTGCAAGGAATTAGAAATGGTTTTTCCCTTCATGTTCAAACATCATGTAGTTTTGTGATTATGTCTTCATGTTAACATCATCATGAAAAATATGTTCATGTTTCTATGACTATTGTTTGAGTTTAAGGGAAACCTTTATGTTGACACTCTAACTTTGTAAGAATTAAACAAGTAGAAATCCCTAAGAAAGTTTCTTGCGTTGATATTGTTTCTTCAAGTGATTTTATTTTTTCAAGTGTAGTCAATGCTATGGATGTTCCTTATGTTATGTAGTTCAAATGCATAATCTTAGACCTTCTTATGGCAATAGAAAAAATATAGATATAGAAAAAAAATTAGAAAACATATGAGTTGATGAATAGGCATTTCCAAAATACATGGGTATTGAAACTTCCTTAGGTAAAGTTCATCTTGGGTTCTAATGGCAAAGTCACTCAAGTTTGATGCAAGGTGTGCACCCAAATGAAGGTAGATATAAGCTCTTTGTTCATAAGTTTGATTCTTTATGGAAACATGCAAGTCATCACAAGGCTTTAATACATGCCAAGGATTAGAAAGGTTGGGAACATTATTTCTTGAGAAACAACATTCATGTTACCAATGGGAAGTTATATTTTGCAAAAGGTCTTGAAATCGTGTTGTAACAAGTCATTCATGATGTAATTCAAATTCATAGGAAGAAAAAAATGGTCCAATTTGCTTTGATTTTTCATTTGTTCAATCATGGCTGCCCCATGACAAAATAAATAACAATGCAAAAGTTATTTGTGCAATTGAATGTTCCTAACAATCCCATGAAACATTGGTATGATGGGGCAAGTTGTGAAATAATAGATTATATGCGCAAGCAAGTTTTGAAAAGAACTCAAAGTGTTGTCCTTAAAAGAAGGTTTGTTTTTCAAGTGTCATAATGTTATTACTATGGATAACTAATCTTGAATTTCAATGAACTTGGGTAAGAGTGCATGTATTTCTCACACTTTAATGTGTTATTTCAATAGTGGTAATCTAGACAATCTAACCCTTGTAATTATACATTCCCTTATGTGACAAAGAGGGTTGATTAAAGAAGAACTAAGTGAAAGTTGGTTCATTTGTTTTAGTGTAGATGAAACCTTTCTTTTTAAAGGCTACCACATTGGAGTGACATCATAGAACTAGAAGAAAAATATTCTTGTTATACATGATTAGGCGACATTGCATGGCCCATAAAACAAATGTTTTGTCTACTTGCTAATGGTGGCCAAGTTGAAGGATCAACTATAATTACTATACGTTTATTTCTCAAGCTCTCCAAGAAGTGACATTTGGAATTCACTGGGTTCTTTGATATTGTGGAAACATGAGAAGTTAATATTTTGAAAAATGCCAAGACTTGTTGGATATCAATGTTGGAGCCTTTGAAATGCTCACTTCATGGCAAAACAAAAACAATTGATCATGAAAATTTTATAAGATAGCCCTTTAGTTGCTCAAGTAAGGTTGAACCTTGGTTTTTTCTATGATCTTCACATAGTCTTGTTTTGTTTGCTACCATTGTAGGAGACAATCAATGCCTTTATCAAATTTGTTCATGGAAGGGATGTTTTCATTTTTGATTTTGTGGTAATTGTAAAGACGTGTCAAGTTGATCTCTTCATGATGTATTATGATCCTATGACTAACTACCAATGTGGGCATTTCCAATTGATATGTGATGTTGTGGATAAAAACTATATCATAATCACCCAAGATTGCAGTACTAACTTTGACACAAGTATAAAAACCTTTTGTATTTCGCATGATTGGTCATTCTTAACATGCTCACATTTTCAATACATATTAAAGCAAGTTAACCAATGTGTAAGGATGTTTTACCAACAATTGCACAAGTGAATGGCCAATGCTCTATTATAATTGACATGCTTGTCACATAATTGAAATGCATTTTGTGAATTTTGAGTCGATGAATACATTCAACATTCAATTTTGGATCTAACCTAATGTTGATTTATCTTTCTCCTTGCATTTTGGTGTCATTAAAAAACACTATTGTGAGTCAAAGAGGGTGAAGCCCTCATTAGATTAGCTTGTGTGGAACCTCTAAATGCTAATATTTTGGATTTCTAGCAAGCCATGTTTAAATTCTCTATGAAGGTGCAAGCACCCAAGGCCATGGCTAGACCTTTTGATAGTAATTTTGCAAAAAATTATGGGTGACAATTAACAATAATGGGTTGTTAATTGAATGACTAAATGAATATTTGAAATTAGTTCAAATATATAATTCACATTGTTTCAATTCTTAGATGTGTGGAAGATGAATATATATTTTCCATTGTTGCATTTATGAAAGACATATTTCACAACTAATTAGGGCAATATTGAATTATAATTGTATTCATATTTGCATTAAAAAAATTATTCATGAAAATTTCACTTACCAAGAGGTTATTACAAGTTGGAATTTTTTTAAAATGTGGATTTGTGCTACCACTTCAAAACTTGTTTTCATTCAATTTTGGTGTCCTAGTTGTTTTTGTTTTCATGATCTTAAGAAGCATATTGATTATTTTTTTCCATCATGAGATTTACTATCATTTGGATGTGGGGTAGGACTTTGAGTTGCATTGGGCAAAATCTAACATCAAATTAAAGTTCAACTCTCATTCGATTATTAATGTTTAGTGGGCATGTAATGTATTTCACTATAACCAAATTAATTTTTTGTTATGAGCAATGTAACCACATTCATTACAGTTGTTTTTTGGTGGGTGCCAGCTAGACTTAGTTTCCAAAAAAAAAAAAAAACCACTTTGGACTTATTTTAAGAAAATCATGCATGCCAAAAATTGAGTCAACAAGTGACCTAAAAGCAATTTGTTCCTCTACCAAAACTAGATTAGAAGCTTTAATCATAGATGCAACAAAATTATTGACATTCACACACATTTTAGATTTTATTGAAAAAACCAAGTGATGGTGCGGTTTGAGTTTGTCACCTTGCAATACATATAAGTGGTATTGATTCATAACTACAAGTTAGGAACTCAGGCTATTCAAAATTTAAGAATTCTACATTAGTTTGTGGCATTTGAGTTAATCCCAAAACACTTGGGCAATGCATCTTAGAATATATTTTGATGATTTAACTAAGGTTAAATAGGTTAAGCTTTTTATAGGTTTATTTTAAAATCACAGCTTTTAATAAACATACATATTCAAAGAATCTATTGTTTACTTGTTTGTAGTAAAAGGTAGATAAAACCCTAAACTTTGTTGTTGGGTTTGTCCTCTAACATGGTGGAAAAAATGGGGGAGAAGATTTTCCTTCAACACAACAACATTTCCATGAAGTTATATGCAATCACTAACCTTCAAAACTTGTTACTACTTGTTGGTTTTTTTGTAAGAACATCTCAACCCACACCCTTTATTTGATGTTTACACATCTAACAAAGAGTGCTAATTAATTCCCCATCCCCACCTATAAACTTGAAAAAAAAAAAAGTTAAGAATATGAAGTAGGAGACCATTTAAATGTCACCACAAAACATTATGCCAATCAACCAATCAAACATGACCATTTCCTTTTGCTAACTCTTTCCAAGATCAATGAACACTAGGCAAATTTACAATTCCATGTCATTCAAGTGATGTAATTCATTTAAAGTATTTTTTGGAGGTCATTATAATTCTACCTTTGCAAAGGTTTTGATGACTAGGACACAAGGTGGAAAGAAGATGTCCTCTTGACATAGTAACATTTGTATGAAGTTTGAAGTTGAGAAAAAAAAAAAAACATGAAAGGAAGTGAACTAGATAATATTATAATGTGAACATAACAAGTTTTTAGGGTTTTAATTTTTGTTTTTAATAGTCATCAACTTTCTATGTGTTAATGACGGAAAAATTTTCATTGTTTTTTGGTTCTCCAAGATAGTTACAACAATAACAACTTCAAGAAAGCTCGTGAGGATGGGTAGGATAATTTGTTTGTTTGTGTATTATACAAAGCTTATTGGTGTAGAGCTACTGAGGGCTATGGAGGGTGCAACATTGAAAGGAAGTTTGGAGCATTAGATAAGGGAAGGCATGATAAAAAGGGGGATTCTGAAGTAGTGCGGAGTAATTGTTCTTCTTACACAATTAGTCTAAGGAAATAGTGGGTTTTTCTTGTCTTGATTGGTAGTTGTTGTATTTGGTTTCCGTTGCGCTAATAACTACATTGTGGCAAGCAATGTATCCTAGATAGAAATGTTTTCTATAAAGGGTTGATGCTAAGGTATGATGAGAAAAGAGAGGAAGTCTGAGTTGTAGTTAAAGGGGCATGCAAAGAATAAATATGCATTTGCATTGAGTGCAATAGATACTTATTGAGTTTTTGTTTAATCCATGTCATGGGTTGGGTATTTGAGTGAACATTACAAACCTCCATTGGGGCTATCTTTGGGTTGGGTAGAATGAGAGAGATGAAAACACAATTGGGAAATTAATAGAAACATATATGTAATCCGAATTTGCACAAAGATATGCCATTCTTGAATCGTTTTAATCAACCTGGTGAATATCACTAATAATATACCTCCATAGATTTACATTTTTGAACATCTTTGTATGATCCTATCGATGGTCTAATCAATTAACCATTGTTATATCAAGTTAAGAAGCAAGCATCATTTGTGTACTAGTTGAAAATTGACACATAAAACATTGAATTTTATTCTATCAAGTCTATAGTAATAGTGGAATGTTGAAAACACTGGGTCAATAGCCTTGGTGATGTAATTTGCTGGAATTAATGGTGTTTGGATTTTTGAAAGTGGTGTTTCTACTATGAGCTATATTTGCACAAGAGTGTTTTCTTTCTACACCCTTCTTTTGGTTACAAAAATACTTAAATAAGTACTACGAGTGAAGATAATTTTTTTAATATATTAATATTTTGACCTTATGTCAATTGATCATCACTGGTAGTACCAGTGTGAAGCAATGCAAATCCCAAGTAAGTATTAGGAGTGAGGATGGGGGTAAGTCTCCAGATGAGGAGTTGAAGCTTCTGATCACTGTTCCAGACAGTTTTGCTGCAGTTCGTTCAAAGTGAGTAGATCGACAAGCTGTTGGCACCCCCAAGTCAAGTTCAGCGACAGAGGGCCAGCAGGGCTTTCACCTGCACACCACTGGGTTTGAACCTAACAAACTTCTTTGAGGTCCAAAAATAATTGAAATTCACATCAAAGCATAAGAAAAAAAAATAGTTATAATTTTAAAAAACCACTAGGACCAAAAAAAGTACCCTATTTATTTGTGGTTCACACCATTTAAACTGGTACTCAAAACCAGTTCCAATGATTTTGACCAAACTAGAACCAAAAGCTTCTTCTCCAGAAAGAAAGAAAGAATGTAACATCCCACATTATTTACAACTGGTGTCATGTTCACATTATTTAAATTAGAACCGAAACCAGTTCCAACTGAATTTTATTAAGCCTGAACCGAAGCTTCTTTTGATCAAACAAAAGGAAAGAACCAACCAGCACAACTGGTGTCGTCTTCATGTAATGGAAATTGGAACCAAAACCGAAGCTTCTTATTGAAAAAAAATTAAAGAACCACCAAGCATGACTGGTGGTGTCATCTTCAAATAATTTAGAATTGGAACTTAAACCAGTCCTAATTGATTTTATGAACCTCAACTAAGTTAATCTTTGGTTTCACCTTGGTAACCAATTCTCTAGGAAATAGGTCTCATATATAGATATACATAGGTAGGAAAATAAGTAACTACTGAGGAAGTAGATGGTTTACACATAATGTAAAAGCTGTTTTTACTACCTACTAGCAACCTGCTTGTGGGTTGTTAGTAGGTAGATAGGTAGGTAGGGGAAAAAAAAGCAACTGAGTAACCACCATGGTTAGTTAGTGTGGGAACTGGAACCCAATTAAAAATTGTTTCCTGACCACATATACCATTCATCCTTCATTGGTATGCTGGTGGGTGCTGGTTCCCCTCCTACCCTTGAGGAGTAGGCATAAATCTCCCTCCCAATAATTTCTAGGAGGGAAATTCATGAATATAAGGTGCCTCCACATACACTAGAAATTTTCTCTGAGTGCTTTTATGTGTTTCTTGGTTGGGGTGCCTGGGAACTTGGGCTCCCACCCTTTTGTTCCTGACACCTTGAACAAGAGAACAGCCTAAAGACCCGACTGGCCCCTTCTCCTATAAGCAAACTTTGGGAAGAAGAACCACCCAGCTTCACAACTGGCATATCATCTGCAAACAAATGATGCTCATTTATGAAACCTTCAAACATAATCTTCTTCTCTTTTCTTTTTTTTTGTTGTTGCTGTGATGGCAGGATTGTGAATCGTGCAAACGCAACATCTGTTATTGGAATAATTGAAAAGCAAACTTTGCATTGATTATATAATGAGCAGCCAGGTACTTCCTCCTATTCTAAGCTCCTGGCAACCAGGTGTGGGCGGCCTATTAAGATGAACTCATGGACGAGCACAGAGTTGACAATGCACTCTCGGTCCATTATCTTATATGAATGAAAACCATGAGAACTGCTGCCAAAACTCATTGGGAATGCGACAGAAATGGGCTCACAGTAAGTAGTCTGGGAGGTGTGGGTGCCAGATTCAGCTGCGGAATCAACACACTAGAGGGAAAGCTGAGAGAAATGTCCAAATAAATCTTCAAATCATGGTCCAAAATGTGGCCTCCTCTTTCTGTAATTCTTATAATCCTAAATTGGAACACTTCAACAAAATCAAACATCTGTCCCCACCCAAGTTAGACTAAATGCATGGCTACCACACTAGCTTATTTCTATTCACTATTTTGGTACACAAAAGCACTTGGACTCCTCCCCCCCCCCCAAATTTTCTGGCTAACTGAATTCTTGAAGTATGTTACTTACTACTCCTTATTCTATGTATGTAAGGAAGGTAAGGACTAAGGACACACAACATAACCAAGTGGGTCTGGAGCTGGTTCCAGTACATTCATTGCTGTTGTTGTTGTGTTCTGACAAATCGTGTGACCAACAAGAGAGTGTTGTATTTGTGGCAAGGTTTTCCTTCTCAGCCGGTTGTCCTTTTGTGGCTGGCTGAAAATACAATTTCAAAGAATGTGACAAGAATATCATGTGACTGTTGTTGTTGTTGTATTTGATACTTATTATTTCTTTGTGTGTAGTTGGACAAGTTGTGCAAGTTTGGTTACTTTTAGTTCACAACAACAAGGGGTACTGGATGCTAGCTACCTGTTGAATGTACATTTCTTTTTTTAATGTAACAAAATGAAAAAATATATATTCAAAGTTTAACATGATGCAACTCCAAACAAACAAGGGTACAACTAGGATTTACTAGCTCAGTTGAAAATGTGCATTATTATTATTATTATTGCATGTAAGTAGTGTTTTTTTTTTCAAAAAATTTAAAATTTAAATTTTGTAAATTTGTAAATGTTGCATGAGTTTGTTATCAGTTTTTATGATCATCCATAAGATAATTTGATGTTTTAGGAAAACAAAAAAAAAAGTAAAAATAATTTAAGTGTCGTTCAATATTGTTGACTACCTATTGGAACCTGATGTACAATCTAGCAATTTTCGATAAGATATTTCAACAATTGATGACCAGAAATTTCAAAAAACACTCATTGTTAGCATTTTATTTTATTTTTTGTTTTTGACAAGATGGCAAAAATTCATCAAGGAAAAAAAAAGGGGGGGCTTGGGGGGGATGTTAAAACAATTTGAACTTTAATGCAAACTCCAAGTGGAAGAGTTAACCAATTGGGTGTGCAAGTGCATATTATCGAAGGTTTGCTATAAGCATTATCCAGAGGAGGTTTTAAGTAAGAAAGTGAGACTCTTTTGCACTTGCAATAAAAACAATCTTTAATAGGATTAGTTCCTGACTAATAAGCTCATATTGGTTAGTAAGTCGATTATGGTTGTGAAAAAAACATGAACTTGTGCATCAACAAGGCCAAACTCTTAGGAGACACATTGTGAGATGATGTAAACTAATCAATTTCAACAAGAAAACCCACAATATATATATATATATATATATACACACATACATGTTGTTGACAAGTATGGACATGCCATCTAGCAATGATGATCATGTAACAAGTTGTTCATCCCAATACATGAATTTTCCTTAGTTTTTTTTTTTTTTTTTTGGGTGGGTTTGGTTACTACATGCATTCTGCTCGTGACTTGCAAGAATTTATATAGTGGTAGTTGGAAGGTGATGGCAATATCATTAAGTTACTTTCTGTCGGCCTCTCTTGAGGATCTGCTTTTCTTGACCTAGATCTCACCAACATCCCCCACTTGTTGTTATTCCATGCAGTTTGTTGAGTTGCCTTTTTTTTTTTCCTTAGTCCTTTTTTTCGCAGGTTGTGATGAGTTGAGTGAAATGGTTGTTTCCACGATCTCTCGGTCAACAACAAAATGTATGGTGTTTGGTGATGCAACTAAGTCCAAGCATTTATTACACCTTGGAAGAAAACGGAGACTACTACTGAAATGCATAATAATGCAAAAGGGGATCTACTGTGCAACTTGGGACAAATAGGCATTCCCATTGTTTCAATGTTTTAAACTGGCTGGACCCACTCACTCACTCACTACTACTGTAGTAGATTAGAGCTTATTTCATTTAGTTTGGATTCCGAAAGCTTTTGCATGTGACTGTTGTTATTGTGTCAGATGATAGAAAAAAACAAAATTCCCAATTGAACCAACCCACCAAAGAATGATTGCTTATATTAGAAAATGCATTGACAGCACTCAATCCATCGATGCTGAGAAATTCTTCTTCCTTCCCCCCACAAAAAAACAGAGAGAGAGATTTCCATGACAACAACAGATGGGCATCATCAGCATTGAGGTTCCATCAATGCAGAGAGGGGAAAAACAAAAGCTGAGTGATTTTCTTGAGTTGCACGGGTATTTGATTTTGTTACTAACTGCTGGTTCTGGGTTTTTTTTTTAAAAAAAACTTTCAGAATTAGAGGAGAACCATCCCGATTTTTTGGGGGAAAATTTAAAAATTGGGATTAAAGAACTGGTTCGAGTTCTGACTGTTTCAGAATCCTCAAAGAACCAAGGTGTTTCCTGAAATGACCAGCACAGAACCGATAGTTCCATACATGGTTATTTGAATTCCTTCCATGCTTTTGACAACCGTGGTTATACATCAGAACAAATTCTCTGATTTTTTGAGAAACATGGTGCTGTCAACCCCAAGAACTGGCTTGATGATCACTTGACCTTTCTTTTCTGGATACCCGCCCAAAACCTGTAATTTCCTAGTGTTAGAAGAACTCAATTAGAGGCATCAATTGCCTATCTGTCAAAAGAAAGGAACTCAAAAGAAGAGGTGAGGTATCATGGCATTTGTTCGAATCAAAGACCTTGACAACACTTGAATATACCAGCCTTTGGACTGGTATTTATCCATTGGACAGTACCAGTGTTGGACTCATATCATATTTTGAACGTAAAGAACTGCCAACAATTTCATACTATAGTGGAGGGCACCTTAGAGCATCTCCAGCGGTGCTCATTACGTGACCCTGCAAAAATATTTTTCACATCCAAGTTTAGTTATTTACTTTTTTGCACCCATAAAACTGAAACCGGAAGAGCAAATAGGTGATGGGATAGTAATAGCAAACCACCTGGACCAATCATTATGATGGATCAATCAGAAACATTCGGCAGCCCTCAGATCTTTTTTATTACACTCTTTTCTGCAGGTGCACAGCATTGGTGCATCTCTTACCAGCCACTGCGCACTCTGTAATTATGCTGAACCAAAACCATTTTCCTGATTCAAACAGGCATATTTTGACTTTTCTTCATCTAATTTTACTGTGCAGGGTATACTGATCACCGCTGGAGATGCTCTTGAACACATAAGGTTCAATGGGCCACACCAGAGGGATCTTACATTTTGTTCTGAAATGTTCATCCATACAAATGGATAGGGTGGGAGAAAGTTGCTTTACCTTCGGTAACACCCTCAGATGAGGACGTAACTAAAATGTGGGCACGACCTCAACTGCCACCCCTCAAGTGATACCCTGAAAAACCTCAGGTGCTAAATTTCGTAGAAAGTGATAGCAGGGCATTATCAATACTAGTCTGGTATTTAAAAAGAACACACTACATAGTGATATTATTTGCATTGATGATTAAAATTCATTGACCCTCATCAAGTAACAAGCATATGGGATGCTCTGAAACTTTGTCAGTACAATAAGTTTGTTTCAAAGGATAATAACTCAAGAAATGAACAACATTACGGTACTGCATTGGCAGTTTTGACACTAATTTTGTTATTTTCCAGAAATGTTGAAAATTTCACAAAAAAAGAATTCAATAAAGGTAAAAAGCTAAACATTGGATCTTGAAGAATATTCCATTAGTCAAAATAAAAAAATTCAAAATTAATAGATTATTCAACAGACATGTGTCGAAGCTACCAAGGTGATATCATACTCATTACTAGTATTCTTTTTTTCCAACAAAAATGGACATGAGCCTAGTGTTGGGTACCAAATTTTTAACCACCTACGAGACTGTTAGGATATCCATCTTCAGAGTATTTGTAAACCCAATACTAGGCCAATATGGGTGTACGTTAGGGTGCAGATGCTAGCTAACTGATATCAGAGACGGATCTGGTATTCCAATTAGTACATGCATATAAAAGATTTGATATATACAATATAGCACTCCAGAACAACAGCACTAGAGTTTTCTTTATGCTCGTGTGTTGTTACAGGGACAAGAATACCAACCTGCTGTGGGTTGTGATGACAAACAACACTCAGAAGAGAGAGAAGAACTGCCCTTCAAGTAATAATAAGATAAATTGCAATCAGAGGTCACTGTTCTCCCAGGAGTGTCAGAGGTCCTCCCCTCCTGGATTACACAACAAAAAAAAGCTGTTATTCATTCTCCACAGTCCACACAAAAGAAACGCTTACTTATACCCCCAAAGCCAAAGTCAGATTCTTTTTTCGTTGGTGGATTCCCATCCCCTGGGACAACAGATTGAAGAGCTATCTCTGACTGCCAGTGGTGATGCCAAGTTCCAACTAGCAGAATCCCTGGGGTTGGAATTTCAGCCACCCTGGTGCTAATGGAACCATATTAATAGCATCATCATCATCACCATCATCAACAGACCAGTCACAAGTCAGCTTTTTGCAAAGGAATCAGGAATTCTTTGCATTAGAACTTTGCCTTGTTTTTTCCCAAAGTCACCAACTACATACCTACTAGTATATGAATTCAAATGTACTCAAAGATCACTCATATGAATATGTATGTGCATCACCCTGCAAACCCTATCCTTGCCCCAAACCCTAAAATGGGGGTGTCTAGATGAAAATCTGCGAGTGGATGAGTGATGTAGGGTAATATAATAACAATCTCCACAGATGCACATTTTTGTTAATATAAATTTCACAAGTATTCGTTTCTTTTCAATGCACTCCCATCATTGTTTTGTATGTTTTTCATTTTAATTACTGAGTATTACTCATAAATTTACAGTTGTTCAAAAGACCAACATACTCTTGTGTTTGGTGACCGTGGTTTTTTAAAACTAGTTTGTTTCTGTAAAACAGCAGCAGCCATATCACTTACTTGGGCATGTTGCTGGTTTTTGGGGTTTTCGGTTTGCCACAAAATGTAACACTGCAAATTGCAGCCCAATCGTACCACATTTCAATCTCCTCCACTGTTGTCCTGAACATTTGCTTTGGTAACCGGGGATCTGTCTGCAGAAAACCTGAACATTGTCCTTCAGTCTCCTACTACTACTCTTTGTGACAATACACTACGCAGATATTCAACCTGACTACAACAGAATATGTCCCGCTAAAACAATGATTTATTTATAGTTTGTCCTTTTTCCACACAGAGGCAAACTCTTTGGGACTAAGGGAAACAAGCAATCTGTAAACACAGAGCCATCTGCTGCATACCAACACCACAACCCCTTAGGAACACATCTTTTGTGACCCCTGTCAATAGCAGCAACAATAGATCTAAGCATGATATGATGTTTTACTCTCAAAAAAAATTCCAAAGACAAATGTGAAGAGTATCTCTCTCTCCAAATTCAACTCAAATCTAATTCATCTAATGCTAGAATCTATGTGAATGTGGTTGGCAAATATCCAATAAAAATCATCATTGGGGTCTTCAGTCTTCACTTTGCTGTAAAATGTTACCACTGGAAATGTTACTACAAGAGTTTGAATAGTTGTCATTGTCAAAATAGATCGAAATGTTAGAAAAACCTCTTACAACCCCCGATATTATATAGAGACGTTTGACCTATAGGTTACTTAAGGTGAAACACATATTAGTTATGTGTAACGACACCAGTTCAGAATTCAAGGTTTTTGAATAAAATTATCCAACCCAATTTTTAGGTGTTTCTAATAAAACAATCAAGACCAAAAATGCCTAATATTTGCCATTTGCATGGTAAATGCCTACTTAACCAAGGTTCTTAATTTGAGAACACTTCCTCTAATGACAAGGTAACAAACCTAATGACTCTCCATATAATACTTTTCTTTGGACACTTCCTGCAGGTCTTTTTTCCCCCTCCTGCAAAAATGATTGAATCACAAGTTTGTACTAAGCTAGATATATATACCCTGAATTCAGAAAAAGTGGTTTCAACTTGAGATGCACTGTTGAACAATTCGTTCAGTCTGAAGTTCAAAATGAAGAAGAACGAGGGGAAGTCTGGCAACCACACATATCTGTAAGATTGCAGTGAAAATCTCCAAAAATAACACTTTGAAGCTAAGACAACAATGAGTGTGGTCATTACCATATGAGAGCTGTTCCCAAAGTGTCAGACCTTCCACCTTCATCACGACTGCCACACATCACAAACAAATTAATTTGGAAACCCAAGAGCCTGTGGCATACATCTCTCCTAAAAACACTTTCGCATTCTTCTAGATGCTAAGTTCCAAGAAATACTGTGTGCAGACTCAAAATCTGGGGCTACTTATGTGCCAATATCCAATGATTGGCAGTGTACAGGAACATGCATTAGCTAACATCTCACAACATAAATACAGGATGGAGAGAAGGCAGGTTGGAAGCTACATGATATTAGTGAGGCAAATGATCTTGCATTGCAGTCTATGATATTTGTCACACATCATTGCTGGATGAAGTGTGAGCAAATAGTGTAGATTGCAATGCAAGAGAAGAGACAACCTTCGACAAATAAATGTTGCTTCACAAGATCTTCTTTCAATCGTTTGGTCAGATTGGCAAAAAAAACTTGATTAGAAACCCAAAACTGGACAAACCTATGGTGCTGTCCACCGTGTCACCACTCGAGCCAAAAATTCTAACATTGATGTAACTCAGGAGCACTGCAGTCTATCTATCACCTTGTTAAATCAGGTGAATACCTTCTCAGACAAAAGTTCTGTTGTATTTGATTGGATACTTGTTTTATGGAACAATCCCATACTTCAGATAATGTTCCGAGGCACTTATGAGTTGATTGTAAAATAGGCATTATTACTTATATGGGTTTTGAAACATTCATTTCACCTTGATTGTTGCTGAACTCGAGTTGGCTTTGCTGCTGGGCTCATCAAGGTCTAGACCTTTCTGGAATCAAACTCAATGGACAAGACAGCTAAAATCAAGGTGACGAGCAATAGCATTGGTTGTGCCCTAGTTTCATTATCCCCAGCTTTGCAAACTTCAATGCTCAGGCTTCAGAAGAAGTGTCTCTTTCAAAAAGAACCAACACTTTGAGTAGTGTACCAAACATGCTCATGTGCCTAGGTTCACCACTGCTCCAGCAAGTAGTGGTCCAGCCACCACAAAAAAACTTGCTGCCAAACACCTGAGTAATCCAGATCAAAGATATCACCAACAACCCAGGCAAGTACAGACTATCCAGCAGTACATAATCTGTGAGTTACCACTGTCAGAATAAATGGATATACTCTTCATCTTACAATCTGACCAAAAGAGGAAATAGATGGCACAAACAGGATGCACAGCAACATAATTGTAAGTCTTCCAAAACCCTAACCACTGAACCGGATTTTGAAGGCACTGACAATGTGTCCTGAAGAAAGAAAGCTGCAGTAGGAGTATTACAACTCAAGCCAAGGCAAATGCACCTGCAGAATGTCATGCAACAAAAAGGTTAGCGCTCCTCTCATCATCATGTAAGAGAACAATTGTGAAGATGAAGTCTAGGCAATTGAAGCTTATAAGAATGTTGCAAATAAAAAAAGAAGAAATGTGTACCTGGGATAGATTAATCTTATTGGAGACATAGTAGTTGTAGTACCTGCAAAACCGTTTCAACTTTGAAGAAGATTCACTCGCTGATTCAGAGTGGATTTCATGTTCTTGATCTGCATGAGAACACTGAGTTTTCACATCTTCAAGATTCTCTCACTAGTTTTACCCCTAAAAACTGTTGCATAAAGCTCTAGCTTCGAAATCAACTTCAAGTCTGAGGATCTGTAATCTTTCTGAAATTCAAAGCCCTGTTTTCATGCTCTATTGTGGTAAGCTGTTTCATGCATCACCTGTGGAAGTTTTCTTTCCTGTTTCTAAAAGAGTCTGCAAATGCATTCTCTAGAGGATGTGAGGGAGGAGGTGAGAACATAGAAAGGATGCATTTCCTTAAAGTTCATTCTTTAAAAATTGCTTTGCTTAAGGAAAAACTTGTCGTGAACAACAAAAGAAAAAGAAAATTGTGAACTTCTCCTCCTATTTGAATCCCAAGAAGCGCCATGCTTCAATTAACGCGCATATTAACCTGTTAGAGCTTGTGCAAGGGCGCAAAAGATTCATGAGAAAATGAAGCCTGGAAAAACTTGTCATGAAACAAAAAAGAAGAAGAAAACAATTGTGAACTTCTTCTCCTACTTGAATCCAAAACATTGACCTGCCTTGAGGTTGTTGTGCAAGGACGCAAAAGATTCACGAGAAAACGAAGGAAAAACGTGTCAATGAACCAAAAAAAAGAGATTGATGCTAATTTGTGAACTTCTTCTCCTACTTGAATCCAAAAGATCGCCATGCTTCAATTGATGCGCATAACGACTTGCCGTGAGCTTGTGCAAGGACGCGCGAAAGATTCATGAGAAAATGGAGGAAATAATTGTCATGAACAAAAACAGGAAAAACGATTTGTGAACTTCCTTCTCCTACTTGAATCCACAAAATCATCGCCATATGCTTCAATTAACTCGCATAACAACCTGCTTGAGCTTATACAAGGGCGCGAAATATTTGTGAGCAAATGAAGGAAAACTTATCATGAACAAACTAAGAGAAAAAATTGTGTACTTTCTTCTCCTACTTGAATCCACAAAACAATCGCCATGCTTCGATTAATTAACATAACAACCTGCTTCAGCTTGTGTAAGGGCGCGAAAGAATATGTGAGAAAATGGAAATTTACCTGCCACACAAGTTCGCAATACATTACGCAAATTTTCTTTTCCTCAACGCCTCCTCCCCATCTAAAATCGCCTCAAAACCCGCCACGCTGAGGATGAATTTGATCATAAAAATTATTGAGCTCTCTCCCTTCCATTTCCACTCACGATCTGCTCCAAGATAGCGCCAAAAATAAAATATAATAAATAATAAAACAATTGAATTGAGAGCAAGAGTCGCAGCACAAAGAGAGTTGCGCAGAACAGAGCTCGAAGGAGAGAGACGAGCGGAGTTGTTTTAACCAGTGGACAAAGCGTTTTTATAACCAGTGGACAAATTTCCTTTTGGTCCCAATCAACACAACCCTACAACTGGTAGGAAGTGTGCAAATGTTTTTTTTAGAAAAATATAATAAAATATAATATGATATATAAATATAATTTTGGGTTGAATAAAAGAATGTGATAATTTGGACCCTCTTGTAGGGGTACTACATTCAACTTTTTTTTAAAAAATTTATGATATGATAGTCATGTTTTTCATTTCATTTTTACATGTTTTCAACGACATTGGATTCTTACACAAGTAATTATCAATTATTTTTTTGGGGAATTTTTAAAAAATAAATATGTTGGTGATAAGTGATTTTAAAAATTATTATTGTTGGTTTTTTCAAGCTTTTAAAAAAAAAGAATAATAATGGATTAATTTTCAATTGAATCTAATTGAATTGAATTCAAGTTCAACTGAAGAGCAATGGGATGCAAATTGGTGGAAAAGATAGTGAAAATCTACTCATGAATATGGTGTTGGAAATTTTAAAAACTTTAAAAAGACACATAATATGAAAAGTCATCTTTTCATTTAAAAAAACTTAATGGGCTAAAGTAATTCAATTTGGAATTGTCCAATGGATGACTTACAACTTATAGACCTAAAGTTGTTTTAACGAATTCAACTCCAATGAACCATTTGTCATTATAATTAGATTACTTGGGTGGTTCTGTGTTGTTGTGCATTACTAATGATAATCAACTGATCCATTGATGAAAAAATTAAGAATGGTCCATTTGCTTGGCTATTTTTTATTATTTTAAGTGGCCTTACTCCAAGGGCATTAGCTAATGGAAAGCAAGACCATTGATGTCAAAAGTGAAAAGGCCCAACTAGTAACGACTTATGTATAACATGCATTTCATTTTTTAAAATAACCTTTGCACCTGTGTAATAACTCATTGTACACACATTGGCCTGACTAAGGAAATTGTGTTCTATAATGTGCTCTCCAAATGCATAGAGAAATTCAAGGAAAGCTTTATGTTCAACCATACTATCAAATCTATCTATATCTTCAATTTCATCCATATAATCCACTTTTATACAAATTCAATTATGATACCAAAGTTAAAGTTTTTCAATTCAAACAATGCAACCTTATTCAATTATACATTTAATTATGTGAAAATAAAAACAAAAATTTCTTCTATTTTCCCCTATCCCAAAGTTGACCGTAAGTGTTTGGTTAGGTAAAGTTTTAAAAGTGGAGGTAATTGATTTGTAATTTTGCAAGTTATTAAATTTGAGGTAAACATCCAAGAATACAAATTAAAACATTCAAGACAATGCAAACCTTCCAAGCTTTCATGGTGTCAATCCTCATAGGTTGAATGGCCAGCTCAAATTAGAATTTACTAGTGTTGGGTGGTCATTCACTTTGTGATTTAAAATTGTCAATTCTAATTGCTGTGTCAAAAAATTGAATTGTAACCTAACAAATTTTTTGGTTCAACCAATTAATTGGAACCACTAAAAATGGTGGGTAAAAAGATTAATCTAAGAACCTAACCTTAGATCTTGGGTTTGGGAACAAGAGAACCAAAATTGGAGTTGGAATGTAAGTTTCAATTTTTTAAAAATTGTAATCAAACTTGAGTGAGTGATTAGGTATCAAGTGTCATCATTGAATTGAATTAGGATATTTATAAAAACTCAATTTCAGTTCCATTTATAAAGGTTAAGGCTTTTCCTTTTTCCTTCAGGGTTTAAGGTTTGCTTTTCATTGTTTATTGTTTCCCATCTCCATCTTGTTTTTCACCCTCATAGGTTTCATTTTTTCATTCTCCAACATGCTTACTTTTCTTTTTTTTTTCCATACCATTTGTTTTCTCATTGTGTTATGCTTTTAACTTGCATTTTTCATTTGTGTTCTCTAGTGTTCATTTGTAATTCATCTCCTTTGTGGCCTTGTACTTTTGTTGTGTTTCATTTTCGGCTTGTGTTTTACATTTTGTAACGTTCATTTGGAGCTCATTTCCTTTATGGATTTTCATTTTTTGTCTTTGCTTTGTGCTTGGGTTTCCATTGTGTTTTTTTGTTTTTTATTTATGGGTTGTGTTTCATAGTCTTTGTTTGCAATTTGTTGTTTATCTCTATCACAATCATTCACTTCCCATTTGCATCACAATCTTCACCTTTGCCTTACATTCTAATGTACTCCTTTGCAACCATTCCACATCAACATTTTTTTTGTTTTTCTCATGCTTGTGTGTTGTGTTCCCATCTTCATGCCTTGTGGCGCTCCTTTATAGCCCATTCAATTGCGACAAAATTATTGCTTGTTCCATCACGATTTTTGTCTCTACCTTGTGTTCTATGGTGTTTTAGCTTCTTTTGGATTTTTTGTTATTCGTCTTGTATTTGTCGTGTTTTTTTCCTTTATAAATTTTCTATCTTCTAGTCCACCATGATACAACTTTTCCCACCACATTGCAATTCCACCATGTAAGTCTTTTGTCTTTTCCACAACAAATAAAATGTCTTTTTTTTCCTTTCATTTTTTTTTGCTAAGTGGATGGATGTGAATGTGTTGAAATTCATGTCATAAAAGTTTTGTAGTATGTCCTTTCAAAAGGGGATGTTATAATAGGTAAATAAGGTTATGAATTACCCTTTTGTTTGTTGTTGTGACTTGTGACCAACATTATTTCTATTGATTCCATAAGGTACATAGAAGATGTAAAATGTGGACAAAATGGAACCTATTGCAAACCCTTAAGTTCATAAGTTTCCATTTGAGACAATAAACTTGGATGCTTATACTTCTATGGTTGCCTGTTGGGGGGGGGGGGGGGGGGG
>Ga0116227_10002364_pt1 | contig 43022 bp, 39 predicted proteins | sample S1TSphgellanicum_FD_89693 | JGI IMG/M metagenome (GOLD analysis project Ga0116227, IMG submission 89693) | Host-associated microbial communities from peat moss isolated from Minnesota, USA - S1T2_Fb - Sphagnum magellanicum MG | ecosystem: Host-associated > Plants > Peat moss > Unclassified... | reverse complement strand
GGTGCTCTTCTTCGTCTCTCTCAAGCTTGCTTCTTTATAGGTACGTTTTGTTGATGAGAATGCTCAGCTTCTCCATCTCTTTATCGCAACTGCTGTCGTTCATCCCGCTTTCTTTCCGTCTATATACCCCCCACCCACGTTCTTGTCTTGTCTTGCTTGCATATTAGGGTTATCCAACTCCCAAGTGTGTTCTTGCAGTTTTGCTGAATCTCTCTCTACTTTCCCGAGTTAATGATCAAATCGTCACGAGTAGTGAGCCAGCCAGCAACCAGCTCGTAGCCAGCCAGCCTTGATTTCAATCGCCATGGACGCATCATGCTCTAGCAAATACTGGGATTGCGTTGGGAGCGAGCTACAGGCGGATCCGAATCTAAGAGAACTAAGCCAACCGACGTACTACGGGAGCGCACCTGAGTACCTTTGGAGTGAGCTTGCAGAGCCGGAGGAGGATCCAGCAGCTCGCCTTGTGCAGGAGACTAAAGAGGAGGAACTCCGAGACGGCCTTTGTATCTTTTGAGGACCACAGGCTTCGCCACCTGCTGGAACTAACATCAATAGATCCATCGCAGAAGGGGGCCAGGCACATGTGTCCTTGGCTAAATATACCCGGTGGCCGGGGGCATCGAAAGAAGATGTGGTCGTCAAAAGATACAAAGGCCGTCTTGGAGTTCGTGCAGTTCACGAGTTGCGAAGGCGAAAGAACTTGCGCAATCAGAATTTGTGGGAAATTTCTGTGTTTGCCGCCTCATTGGCCTCTCAGAGGATAATATCACCGGAGAGGTGTCGGTTGTTATGCCTGCCTATCGAGGAGATTTGCGAAATCTTATCGACAAGAGAATGGACTATCTCAAGTCTCGGATGCGCAGCAACATGCAGGATGATGATGCTACGCAAATGATGATGATGCCTTTTTCTTATGACTTGACTTTGCACATAATGCATTTTATCGCTTTTGGAATGCATAATCTGTGTGAGAAAGGAATCATACACAGAGACCTTAAAGCTTCCAACATCCTTGTGTGGCCAGCTTCATATAACAAGGAGGGTAGAATTCAAATTCATGATTCTAGAAAAGTCGAATTAAAGGAAGATTTGGCTTATGATTGGTTTTATGTTTATGTTGGGGACTACGAGAGCTCGGACAGCGTTGTGGGCACCGGGTTTTGGAGGCCACCAGAAGTGCCGAAAGCATTGAAGGAGCGGATCACGCCCACATATACAGCAGCAGTGGATGTGTATGGTTTTGGCATGGTGTGTTATGAGCTACTCACTGGCCATATTCCTTTTGAATATGAAGGCGTCCGAAGGACAGACTAGGATGCGGTATTGTCAGGCCGAAGACCAAAGCTGCCTCACTACTTGAGCCCTCGGATGACCCAACTATTGCTTAAGTGTTGGCACCAGGATCCTTGCCACCGGCCTAGATGGGACGAGATCGAGGAAACCTTACATATAGAAAGGATTTTATTAGGAGAGGACCTGGATGGAAGAAAGCTTGAATGAATATGTATTTTTCTTACACAAGGGTATGTCTGAATTAAGTTGGCTAAACTCCAAGGGATGCAGTTGTTAGATTCTAGCATTGACTCCAAAACTCCTTCCAATCTGCTGGATCTAACAACAGGCAATCCCCGCATGTCAAATTCAGAAAACTCCCCCACCAGTTTACAATATTTCATAAGGCCATCCCTGAATTCTCTTTAAAAGACCTTGTGTAAGAAAGACCTGGACATTTGCTCCAAATTTGGAGCCATTAACCACACCAATCATGACCCCCAGGCTCACTACAATGATAAAAGCACACATAGAAAAACACATTGCCTTTCACTTAGGATTTCACATTGAATAATAATCATAAATCGCCAAAAGGTTAATTTGAAAACATGTGCCCACCCCTAGGTCATAGTTGAATGGTAGACACTTTGGAAGCCCCCCTACCCCTGAAATCAAATGACAATTCAACCAACATATTGACAAATAATAGGTACAACCCAACAAACATAAATGGAGATGCACAAAATATGCAACATAAATCTTCACGTTTGTGATCCCCACACAAAAGTCAGGACAAGAATTCAAATAAAAATCCACCTCGTTCACCAATGGTGTGGCACTCCACCACTTGTAGGTGACAAGAATGGGTGCTACCAACACAAGAAATTGATATTAAAAAATTCAGCAAAACCAACCCACCCCTTGAACACCACCTTTTCACACCCATGAACAAACCTCCAATAAACTTTACCTCCAAATGGCCTAAAACCTTCCACATTGGTAGCACTCCTCCTAATGAACTCATTAACATAAACCACTTGTGATTCTGCCTCCATGTGAATTAGATGTGAATTTCAATTTTAAAAATGAAAATTAGCCTTTGGATTTCTCCAACTTTGGTTTTCAAAAGAATTTCATGCTCACATGTGCATAACCCTCATCAAGAAAAATCAAATATTGCAAAGATCACCTCAAGTTGACATTGTATGAAGAAAATGTGGGGATTCAAAGTTTATGGATGGATGAAAATCTTCACATCCAAATTATAGATGAAAATTATTCACTTTGATGAAAAAAGAAAAAAAATCAAAATAAAAAATAAAATAACTGAATGAACATCCACCTTCCATTCTCATATCAATCAAAGATGTTATTTGTTGATGGTGGTAATTAACTTACAACATTCGATACTACTATTTGCATTTTGACTATTTTTAAATTCTTACTTGTTGCTTGCAATTGACTTAGAATACTTGATACATGTACATGGTATTTACAATTTTAAATTTTTACATGTTTGTGATTTACTTGCACCAAATTTCAATGTTAACTATTTATTGTTGAACTAAGACATTTGACATTAGTTGATTGATTTTACAACATTCCATACTAGTTGGTAGATGAGCAAAGAGATTAGATATTAATTGACTTACTACATTTGCTATTTGTAGTTGATTTTTGGGTTTTGGACTCTAATTGGAAGGTTACCCTAAACCTACACTAGAATTGGGAACAACATCCTTTGAAATTTTAAAAAAGGAATTGTAATCAAATCCATTAATAAAATAAAAGCTTGGAGCCAAAATCTGGTTTTGGGTTTTTTTAATTTAAAAATCGAAACTAAATTAGAACCAGTTCCTTAAAAAAGTTAAGAACCAAAACTAAAGGTTCCTTTTACAACCTAGGAACTACACAACAACATAGACCCATCTTATTCACATGGGGTTTATGTTTACTACAACAATGGCAATTTTGAGGTTCGCAAAATTTTTTAAATTCTTGGATTTGAGGGAACAATTTCAAGTTGCTGAAATTAATTTTAATAAATTATAATTAACACATAAGTAATTAATTTTGAACCTTTTTCAACTTGATGATTGTGATCAAATTTTTTACTAAATTTGAAACAAAACATTGTTCACATCTTTTTGTTGGATCATTGATTTAGTGAGGGAAAATATTATTAATATATATTGTTGCATCATCTAGTGGCCCCCAAATAAAAATTTCTTTTCAAATTTTGAACTGAGTTTCAAAAGTCCAAAATCATTGAAACATGCATTGTTTTGGTTTCCATTCTCTCTACGATTTTAAATTGGCTAGGTTTTTTATCTTTTGTGGCAACATGGTAATGCTTGATTTCTTTTTTGTTTTCAAAGTGTTCTTATGAAGTTTTCATTGTGCTCCCATCAAATTCCCAATAGTTCCTCACTTTATCCTTTTCCCTAAGTACTATTCTTGTAACCTATATAAATTGCCCAAAGGAGGAGATTCCAACATATCTATTTTGGGGTTGTCCAAAGCTTGAATGTTTTTGTGTGATGGGCCAGCCAATCAAAGATATTCATCACAGAAAACAAAAAAAAAACTTTAAGGGTCCCCACAACCAATTAATATGAGTCACAAATTATACTACTATAAGAATATGTGATGTTTATAGTTTTCATTGAAAAATATCTTGCATTGGCTTTAGTCCAAATTCTAGGCTTGCACATTTGTAATATTGCAACAAATTGAAACAAAGTTTTGGTGTGAGTTAGTTTTGTTTTTTAGTTCAAATTTTAGACTGTATCTTATTGTTGGTCCTGAAATTTGCGAAAAAAAACATTGTTGCAATGGACTTTTGCCAAATTCATTTTTTCTTTTTCTTTTTGTAGTCATTGTTTGCAATTTTGATGCAACAACAATCCCCACATGTGCTCAAAAAAGAAGAAATCATTTCAGCCAAAAGGATAAAAATAATTCACTACTTTCATCATTCATGTGTGATTTAATTTTTTAATCAGTAGAAATACCTCTCATTTTTTATACAAAGAATCACTCTTAACAAATCTCAAAAAATTCAGGAAAAGCACAGATATGAAGATAAATGCAATCTTCGTGTTTGTCGACACGTTGTGAGATCTGAAATCTATATAACCTTGCTATCCACCTATCTTCTCAAAACATGTTGACTTAAATTGTAACTAGATATCGAGAGATTCTCTATACTTATATGAAGAAGATATATGTGTGTTCGTTTTCTTTGCTGAGTTGAACACATCTCTCTAGTGACTGTTGAAGCTGTTGATGGTTGTGATACCTTTCTGTACAAGTGATAGCATGAGCACATGGACATTTTACAGCACTTCACAAACTTCCTATAAATCATATAATGTGCACCATATCAACTGATTGACAGTTCATATGTAATAGAATTATCCGTAAAGTCATCCTGTCTTCACCCTGTCTTTGGGCCTGCTTTCACACCCTATCCTGTCTTTCAGTGGTATGGGCAAAGTAAGTAAATTTTATTAAATCTCAGTATGAAATGCTGATACTCAGCATTTAATGCAGAAGGTTCGAGACTAATTATAGTAGTTGTACATGTAGGAGCGGTGAAAATATATGTAGCATCAATGGAGGCGATCAGGAAAAAGGAAAGACAGGATGAAACTCAGTGTACTACCAAAATTGGTGGAAAACTTAATTTGGATCCCAGTTATTCCGTTTTGTAAAATTTTCATTGCCAGTTACATATTTGATGCACTATTATGCCGAGACTGGCGGTTCTTGTCCCCTAATCGCGTGACTTTACAGACAACACTAATAAACAACAAAATTTACAAGGTAGCCTACCTCAAACTGACCTCTAAGACCTTTCTGCAGTTTGTCTACAATGTGCACACTGACTGAGCTTGGATCCTATGGTTGGGGGACTAACCCATTTGTACATAAAACATTTTATGAATTTATTTTTTAATTGTTGAAATATGCTGGATTTACCTTATACACATTGAGAATGCCTCCTTAAAAACAGGAGGCACCTTACCCATACAAAAAGCCTTTTACACCTACTTGTAGGTGTAAGGTGATACCCACTCCTATTCCCTCGGGATTTATGTACATTTAGGCTTATGATAATGTTCATGAATCGCTTTGTGCTTTACTATCGGTGACACCCTTGTGGGTGGGAAAAATTCCTCAAATATTGTGAGGTGAGACTTGGCAACCCACCTCCTTATAAACCCCTTATTTTGCGAATGCCCTCACCCTTGGGCCTTTACCTTACACACAATCTCATGAGCCCCTTTTTGGGTGGCATGTGTTTTGATAGTTCCTTTGCTTTAAAGAGGAATATTTGCTTAGCTTGAAAATGTTACACTTAAACTTGAATGTCAAAATTATGCAATATTACAAGTGGAATTGTCAGAAAATATTGATTTTTAAAAATATTTTCTTCCTTATGATGAGCTTTTCTTTCATTACTTTTTTGGTTGTTATTATGTTGTTAGAAATGTAGGGTTTTACGTAAGGTTCAGGTAGGGTCTAGGTAAGATTTTAGGTAGAATCTAGGTAGGATTTTTTTTTGCTAGACCTAGAACAGGCAGGTCTTGCATTTCAAAAAATAATCTAGACCCAACCCAATAGTTCTTCTAAAGTTTAAGAACTAGACAACACTCTTGTATACTCCTTCCACTAGAATTTCTTGATGTATGCTCTCTTTATTTTATATGATTTTGTGTGAACTTCTTACCTTTTGGATTTTCATCTTTACCTCATATTATGGAGAAGGTGACAAATGGCAATATTGGTACTTACTTTACATCCATAATGCTCACTTGCAAGTGATGGGAGTGCAATGGGAGAACAATGGGAGAACAATGGTAGAACTTTTTCACAATATTGTAACAAACTAAGCAGAGCATGTGGAAAAAAAGTTCACTATGTGTACTTAGTTGTGAAGGAACACCCAAATTTTCATTTTTAAAAACACCCAAAACAAAATTGAAGTTATGAAAAAAAAATTTAAAAAAAAAATAAAACCAAATTTTGGTTTAAAGAAACACCCAAAACACAAAAATTGAAGTTAAGGAAAGAAAAAACCAAAATTTGGTCTAAAGAAACACTCAAAACAAAATTGAAGTTGTGGAAAGAAAAAACCAAAATTTGGTTTAAAGAAACACCCCAAAAAAAATTGAAATTATGGAAAAAAAACTAAATTTTGGTTTAAAGAAACACCCAAAACAAAATTGAAGTTATGAAAAAAGAACCAAATTTTGGTTTAAAGAAAACACCCAAAACAAAATTGGAGTTATGAGAAAAAAAAACCAAATTTTGCTTTAAAGAAACACCACAAAAAAATTTGAAGTTATGAAAAAAAACCAAATTAAAGAAACACCCAAAGAAAAATTGAAGTTATGAAATTTAAACCAAATTGTTGTTTAAAGAAATACCCAAATTCAGAGTTATGGGGAGAACACCTAAATTTTGGAGTTATTAAAAAGCACACCGTATTTGGATGAATGAAGAAACACTCAAATTTTCGAGTTATGAGGAACCACCCAAATTTGGATGAATGAAGAAACACCCAACTTTAGGGGGTTATGAAGAAATAGAATATGTCAAATAGGGGTAATAAAATGGTACAAAATAATTATGGCCAACTTAGTCGCCAGAAGGTGAGGGAATTTTTTTTTTTTTTTTAAATCTCCAGATTTCTATATTGGGTTTTTTAAAAACTTAGTGTTGTAGCCAAAAATATAGAAAGATCATTAAAAGATTTGTTACTTCATATTTGGTTTATAGCCAAATATGGCTAAACTTTCCTAAGGATGATGGTCACTTTGGCTACCAAAAAAAATTCTTTAAAAAAAAATAATGGTCCTGACTTATAGCAACCCAATTTGGACTTTTAGGTCCTCTACTATTTGAATTCTAATTCTTTATAGGAATAATAAATTAACTTTATTAACAATAATAAACTTTGGCATGGTTAAACAATTAACAAAATTTCCCATTGTATCTATTATTTGGACTTTTCTATGAAGAAATTAATTAATTAATTTTTAAATTTATTTCACTTTCTTCTTCTTCTTCATAGAAAAGTGAAATTATTAATAATTTTAAGAAATGATTTTTTATTATTTAAATATTATAATTCATTAATTTATGAATATTTTTTCCTCACTACCCTTGGCATCCAGAAATCTCTTTTCTTCAGAAATGAAATGCTTTCTTCAGGATGAGACAAGGAAGGAATTTGAGGAGGATTTTGTGGGTGGGAGGAATTTTGTTTGTTGGAAGAGGCAAGAAGAAAAATCTTTGTTGCTGAAGTCAAAATTGCTTTTTTTTTTTTTTGTTGTAGGAATTAAGATTCTCAACTCACCCTGGGAAGAATCTTGTAGAAATAGCCAAATTCTTGGCGTATCTAGTAAGAAAACCTCAGTGTGCAAAAAATGGGTCAAACTCCGAAGAGCATCATCAACTAGAATCTAAATGGATGGTGATGGGTGAGCTCCAAAAGCTCCACAAACTCACTAGTTTGATGTTGTGGAAGGAATTTTGTTGTTTGTTGTAATTTGCTGGGAAGAAAGAAAGAAATTTATGGATAGATTAATTTTGTTTTGAGAAGAAGGTGTGTGCAGTAGTAGTAGTAGCAAAGCTGGCAAAAAGATTTTTGTTGCTTGTGGATTTCCTTTATTTTCTTCTAATGGGTGGAGATTTATTTCTTCTGCTGTGAAAGAAATTTTTGTTGTTGTTGGAATTTTACTGAATTTTTATGGAGAGATATTGTTGTGAGGAAAAAAATTGTGCAGCAACAAGAGTTTTGAAGAAGAAGAAGTTGGAAAGTTGGTGTTTGCTGATGGTCATGATGGTGATGATGAGAGAGGTCAGCAGCAGCAGCAGCTGTGGGGGTGGATAAAGAGTGCAGTCTTGACATGGTTTAGAAGGAGTAGTAGTAGTAGGAGTAGTAGGGGAAGTTTGTTGTTGTTGTTGTTGCAGCAGAGGTGGAGAGCAGAGATGGTAAGGGGAACAGTGGGAGGTGCAGCCAGAGAGGCACAGCACATGTGGAGTCAATTGGTGCATGAGAAATCAGTGCTACCTTACTTGATTCCTGTGTTTGTGTTGGCTTGGCTGCTGGAGCGGTGGGTGATTCCATTGTCAAGCTGGATTCCTGTGATCATATCAGTATGGGCTGCACTCCAGGTAATCTATCTAGTTATGGATTTGCAAAGCAAGGCACTTCTTTACAGTGGATTCTTCCTTTTACTACTGTGTGCTCTCAACCCTAATTTTTTCCCCCCCTTTTTTCCTTTTTAGGTTTCTTGTATATGTGGAGAATTCATGATTATTATTATTATGGGTTTCTCTGCACCACAGAGTACTCACTGAACTTGTGCCTTTGCTTCAGCACAAATGACATGAGTAAAGCTAATTGAAAGATCATCAAAATCACTACCCAATTGATGGTTTATAACACAGAGTGAATATGATGGTGATGATGCTTGATGGGTAGATGGAAGGTTAGTTGGAAATTGAGTGTGGATATGTGAAGAAGAAGGAGGGATTTGTGTGAAATAGCTGAAAACATCAAAGAAAACATGAACTTGTGATGCAAATTCTGCTGATGAAAGATTCTTTGTGTGTATCCGAATACTTTTTTGTAGTACCAGAACTTCCAATTGCAGCAAACTGTGGAGAATTTGAATAATCAGTGGAGGCGCCATATTTTGTGTAGCCAGGTGCAGCTGCACATCCCTCCTATTATTGTGTCTCCTATTGTATCACTCGTTTTCTCTTTTTGACTTGTGTGATGATATTTCTGTCATAACAAATAGTCACTGATCATGATATTCTCATCTGTGTGGGGGAGGGGGGTGGAATTATTCAGCCAAACACACCATTGGAACCATCTGAATGGCTGAACAAAATGCTCACAAACGTATGGCCAAATTTCGTCGAACCCAAGCTTGTTCACAAGCTTATAATCAGTGTGGCGGTGACTCATCCTACTTCACTCACACACTATAGAATCATGCTACAGAAACCTGTCGATTTACCTTGCATATTTTCACTGAGAAGAGACAGCTGGTTTCACTACCTGTTGAAAAGAAGTACATGATTTGTTTAAGATAATTCACTTTTTGTCTTCTGGTTGTATTATCATGTGGATGTACTTGACGTTTGCAGTTCAGGGGTTTTTGAGAATTTGGGTATGTGTGTCATGTGGGTGTTGACATTTGCAATTTGGGGGGTTTTGAGAACTTGGGTATATGTACCATGTGGGTGTTCTTGAAAATTTGCAATTTGGGGGAGTTTGGGGAATTTGGATATATGTATCACATTGTGGGTGTGCTTGACTTTTGTAAATCAGGGGGTTTTGGGAACTAGGGTATATATCTCACATAATGGGTGCGCTTGACAATTTGCAATTTGGGGGGTTTGGGGATTTGGGTATATGTACAGAAGCGGATCAAAGATAAGAAGCCAAGGCCAATTGTATGTTTTCCTGCACACCAACTTCATTTGTGATAGTATGCAGAAGTTTTGCTTTCATGTTCAAAGGTATTCCACCATCTTCAATTCTTTCAAGGTGATATGCGAGTGTGTAGATGTTGCAGTGTTGGATCAGAGTGATGATCCAGAAGCTCTCATATGTGCAGCAAAGCATGGTGTTAAACGACTTCTCGTTGGGCACAACACCACCAGTATTTGGCCTTCAACGCACATACTGGTCTACTGAGGGTGATCAGGTAGGTGTGTTTCCTCTTCAATTAAGTGTAGCCAGCAATATGATCTACTGAAGGGGGACTGTTTTCTGATGGAATAGACTTTCTTTTGTTGCTTTTGAAGCTGTGCAGAGTTTGATGTTTTTGTTGTTGATGGCAGGCAGTCTTGCATATGGGTTTTGAATGGGACACAAAGGACATGAGTTTGCTGCTCACAGCCAAACTGGGTGGTCCCTTACGAGGCAAGGTTGCTCGGATTGACATCAACAGCCTTCACATCAAGGGTGATGTATGATCTCTCTCTCTCTCTAGAGAGTTTCTTGCCTATGATGTAAGATTTAGTTGATGATGGTGTGATTGTTGGGCTGCCATGACATTGTCTTCAGATTCTAAATCTTGATGATGGGCTTAACATTGATGCTGCAATTCACCAGTCATCATGACAATGCAGCTACGAATCTTGCCAATTCTGGATGGACAAGGGATGCTCTTCTCATTCGAAAGAACTCCAGCAGTCAAAGTCGGAATAGTCTTTGGCAGTGGCAGCCATTCTGTTCCACAGACGGAGCTTCCACTTCTATCAGGATGGCTGGTATGTCTTTTAAACCTTTTTTTTTCCTGTATGGACTGATGATTGATGGCTTTCATTTCTCAAGTGTACAAAATTGGTCACATGAATGAATGGTTTCCAGAACTGATGAGCAGTCTTCCATCAAACCATAGAATAGAGAGATTCAAGGATTTTTTTGTTTTACTGTGGCTGATTCTTGCTGCACAGGAGAAGCTGTTTATAGATACGGTGAACAGAACAATGGTGGAACCCAATAGACGATGCTATGGACTACCTGCTGTGAATTTGAAGAAGCATGCCGTAGGAGGAATTTTATCTGTCACTGTGGTGTCTGCACATGGGCTGACAAGGATACGACATGAGGACTCGAGAGGAGAGTCCAGATCCTCAGGAAGTTCAAGTGGCCATGGGAGTAGTAACCACACAAGTAGCAACAACGGAGGAGGAGGCTCTCATGGTCGGGTTAGGAAAATGTTTGTGGAGATCACATGTGAAGATTTGACTCGCAAGACCCATTTACAGGATGGTGGCACATCACCAGTTTGGAACGAGACTATTGACATGGTGCTTCATGATAACACCGGCACAGTACATCTTAATGTCTATGAACAAGGTCACAACAATGTCAAGTATGACTTTCTCGGTAGCTGTGAGATCAAGGTGACAACAACAGAAGTTCCCTATTCAACAGAAGTTTTTTTTGCAGTGGGTTGTTGTTGTTGCAATGAATGTGTAAACTGATATTAAAAGTTTCTCAGGGAAGAGCAAGAGGATTGGAGAACTGGAATGCTGATAACTATTCTGGAGGGCGGGTTTGTATGTATGTGGCAGATGAAGTACATAGATGATGATTCCACAATCTTCTGGGCTGTTGGACCTAATTCTGGTGTACTTGCAATGCGTGCGGAACATTGTGGGAAGGAGGTCATTATGACTGTACCGCTTGAGAATACAGCTGCAGGCGAGGTTGGGTCTCTCTTGATGACTCTTGCTTCTTTTTTTGCTTTGCTTCCAGGAGGGGCATAACCCAAGTTCTACTTGTAGTGAATTGTTTTTGGAACTTACCGTACTGTATTGAAGTGAATCCAGAGAGAATAGAGGCTTACAAACCATCATGAGAGTGTGTGTGTGTGTGTGTTTGTGTGTGTTCGTGTGCAGTTAACAGTGCGGTTGGAGCTGAAAGAATGGCAATTTTCTGATGGGTCAAGAGCTGTGGCAAATCACTTGCCTGGAACAATTACACTGAACTCGGTACCCAGTTTGCATCCATACACTGGCCGGAAGCTACGGATCTCTGCAGTTGAGGGCAGAAATCTAGCACCCATGAGTGCTGGCAGCTCCATTAATCCCTATTTGAAGCTCTTTTATGCAAAGGTAAAATTGGAGGTTCTTTTTTTTCTTTTCATTGCTTCAATCAAGTCAATATGGCACCTTCTGGAGAGGGGGATCAGAGTGGGGTGGGTGTTTTCTCACTAACCTTCTAAAATCTGTTTGTGTTATAAGAACAGCTTGTGCGAAAAACAAAGATAGTGAACCAAGCTACCAACCCAATATGGAATCAAGGCTTCCCGTTTCAAGAAGTGGCTGGAGAGTACTTGAAGATTAAGTGTTACAATTCTGACAGCTTCGGTGACGAGAATATGGGAAGTGCCCGTGTCAATTTGCAAGCAATTGAGGATGGGACAGTACAAGATGTGTGGGTGCCATTGGAGAAGACCCAACAAGGTGAAATCCGCCTCAAGATTGAGGTCCTTGGATCTGAACTGGAACTTGATACATATGATGAGGTACACATATTTTTGAGCTCAGCACTGCCCTGCGCCCCCCCCCCCCCAATCAAACCCTAATCTTGGTTGTGCACATTCTTTTATATGAAGTATCAGATCTTATGAAATAAGGATACGACAATTTAAGCTTGATTGTATGTGCTGCTGTCACAAGGAATAAAATCTGTGAAATTTGGAGATGGATGAGGCAGGAGATGACATATAATTCCTGTGGATTTGTCGGGGGTTGGGTGCTTTTGTAGGGTGAATATTCAGAGGAGAATGGGTCAATGTCAGCTACAGAGGGGGCAATTGTGGAGCTGGTGATTGTGGAGGCACGTGACCTCATAGCTGCTGATTGGGGTGGGACTAGTGACCCTTATGTCAGTGTCCGCTACGGCAACATCAAGAAACACACCAAGGTCAGGTCTTGCCATGCTTTTTCTTTTGGTCAGACCATTGAAGCTTCATGTGCTCTTTTTTTTAAGGGTTTGCAATGGAAATCGTATCTGGGCTCTTTTTTTCAGTGAGTTGAGGCAATTGACATTACTTGGGCAAGGGTTCAGTAGATTTCAAGTGGATCACGGTAGAAGCTCCTTTTGATAAATTACAATTTGATCTCTATTGCTAAATCCCTCTCAAAAGGCTTGTACTATTTTTGTGCATGTGATTCTGACAGATCTAATGTTGGAAGTAGAGCAGAAGAAATGACTTGTGACATGAACATGGTTGAATGGTGGTCTTTAATATTGTTGATGTGTGGGACTTGCACAGGTTGTTTACAAGACATTGGCTCCAAGATGGCAGCAGACATTGGAGTTTGTGGATGACCATAGTCCATTAGTGCTCCATGTCAAGGACTATAATGCCATATTCCCCACATCTAGCATAGGTCATTGTGATGTGGAGTATGAGCACCTACATGGTAACCAGACCATTGATCGGTGGATCCCATTGCAAGGGGTGAGGAAGGGTGAGATTCACATCCAACTCACCCGCCGGGTAGCTGAAAAACAAACTGAGGTGGTGGAAGTTCCTGAATTGCAGAAGAGTATGGACTCATCAGTGAAAAACATAAGGCTTCAACAAACCACAGGAAAGGTATAGACATTTCTGGTATTTTTTTTATTGTTGCTCTGAACTATACATCAGTAGGCTGCCAGCTTGCATCTTTTTGTCAACTTGCAGTTTGGGTCCTTTTGCATAACCATTTTGACAATTGGGTGATTAGAAGCAGACATGGTCAGAGTTGGGAAGAAGAAACAAGAGACAACCGTGCCAGGATATTTGGTGTTTCTGCTTCTCAAACTTAATCACCTCTATGACTGGCAGGTCCAGGCATTGATCAGGAAGGCCCTGACATTGGCAGAAGAGGAGGAGGAAATGGAAGAACTCCGCTCAATGCTGGAAGAGTTAGAGAATGCACAGGAGGAGCGAGAAGGTGTCATTACACAATTGCAAAAGGACCGCAACCTCTTAGTCACTAAAGTGAGAGAACTCGAGCAGGCGATGAGTGGCTTTGTATAGATCAATAAAACCACAGGTGCAACATCTTGTGAAAAATCTTGGACTGTGAGTTCAACATTGAATCTATGTCCACCAACTCCCAAATGTATCATGGTAGCTCACATACTGATAACAACCCACTTCCCCATTAGACATCACATGTGGATGGAAACACATTTGCATGACAATGGCAAGCTAAAGATCCAATCTTTCACAGAAGATAGAGTTCATTGTCATATCTTTGGTCATATTATTATTATTACCCTTTCTCTTTAGGGGCAAGGGAAGGCTGTCAAACCATGGTGGTTGAGTTTAGACAACACAAGGGCAATCTCACAACAAGTCAAATTTGGGTGCATCACACAAATAGCCTGGTGATGAAAGAATCATCCAATGGGCATCTTAAGAACATCACCCGATATTTTGTGTATAAGGATTAGACATGCATTAAGTCTTCTCTTTGGTCAAGTGTTTTACCTTTAATAACCTATTTTAAGCAATGTGAATTTAATTGAAAGATGTTTAAATGCCATGGCAAGGGTGATAGTAGTGATGTCATGTAACTTGCAAACAAACACAACACAATATTTTCCTTACTAACTACGGCAGATTCTTTCATGTTTCCTTCATCATATCATTTGTTGAGCAATATTGATAAGAGATCATGATGTGTATTCAAGCATTCCCTTCTTCCAATTTGATTGTTACAAGAAAGAAATTAGTGTTACACAAATGGGTGGGTGATATTAGTACTTTTGCATAAAGGTGGTTGTGAGCTTCTATGACAATTTGTTAACAAGCCTAAAGACTATATACTTGTAGCACTCCAAAAAACTTCATCAAACATTTTGAAATAATCATTACCAACAACAAACACCACTTGAAGAAGTTTAACTCATTCCCTATGCCAACAAGATATGATTGTGGAGGGACAAGAATGAAGGCTTTCTCTCCCAACTTCCAACCACATGAGAGGCATGCGCCAAGACCCATGATTGTTGATCTTAAATAGTAACTTATCACAAGACAAGGAAGAGAACCTAACATCATGTGGGGCCTAAATAAGCTTTTTTGTTCTATTGATCACAAGCTTATAATGCATTGTTTCAACCATACCCAACTTGTTGAATTTGATCAATGATTTTTGGGAAAGTCTACACATCAAAGAACAATAACAACTTGCCCATGTTCCCATATTCACTCATTGGTTTGTGTTCAAAAAGCATGTGAAAATTATAAACGAATTGGACAAGTTTTTTCTTTTTCTCAACAATGGCACCATGTTGAACCTAGTTTGTTATAGTGTAGTGTCTCCCCATGTATGCATGTATAATCTTTTATTCCTTGAATGGGCACTACCATAGTACCTTGTCTAATTTGGCATTCTAGTGTTGAATAAAAAAATTATCTTTCAAAATCAAATATGGCTATAATAATGGTTATTTTATTTTATTTTGTCCTAATATTATTCAAAATCGAAAAATTCAACAATGATGATTGCATTTAATGACCATGAAAAGATTTCATTAAAAGAGAAGTATTGCATTGTTTCTTCTCATCTCAATTCTTAATTGCAAGTAGCAAGGATTCCACTATATCCAACAATTTAAATGAATCATGGTAGATATTAAAATTATTGCTCCCCATATGTAGGTAAGTGATTGATAAATCACCTACCTATTAGATATCAAGAGATGAAAACAAACAAAACAATAGATCCTAAATACATCTTACATAATTGTTTCAAGTTCCCAAAATCTTGAAATTGGGGGGGTGTAATTTCCTAAACTTTGACATTTCACACTAGTAATATTTAGAAAATTCAACAGTTTATAAAATTATATAATTATTTCCAAACCTAAAAGGGTATTACAATATCCTTGTTGATATAAAATTCCCCAACTCTACCAACTACTTGAACAACAACTAACGTTTTTTTAATACCACCATGTTTCAAAAAGCCATCCAATTTAAGGGTTGATAGTTTGTCCTTGCCTTCTATTTTAGTACACAGCTTTGCATCTCATCAAATGGACCTTCCCATTTAAGCCCACCACTTCATAGTCCAAATGTATTGGAAGATAGTTTTTTTTTTTCATAGTTATTCTTCTATCTATTAAGATATGCAATGACATATCAACATCAAAAGAGAGGACAAGGTTTTGGGTTTGTTTTTTGCTAAGGTTTATTAGATCTAGCTCTAGACCCTAGTTGAAGGATCCCACATTAGAACCAACAAGCACTTCATGCGAAAAAAAAAAGGATGTTTATATTTAAAGTCATTCAAAACAACAAAGATGTCATCCTTAGAAATCAAGCACAACTTAAAATTCAAAGGCTTTAACCCAATAGTGCTCACACACATGCACAAGAGATGAAAAAATGGTCGTGCATCATTGAAAAAGTTTGAACGGGATAAGACTTTGTTGTAGCACATTGCCTTAGGGCCATGCACACATGCACAAATGAAACTAAAAGGCAAAAGGAAAGAAGATAAGATCTACTCTCCTAATGCTTACAAAAGCAAATCACATCTTTCCACCAACTCCACTTAGTTTGTAAACTTGTTCCATGAATGTGACACCATATGGCACCTAACCCCATGCTTCCATTAACAACAATTAAACATAAAGTGGAGGTTATGGCCGTTGTGGATGTTTTTGAAAGCCACTTCAAGTAGATATATTTTGTGGGGTGGGCCCTATAAATACCTTTTTACCACTAAATATCAAACCTTAAAGATAAATAATGGATATGAAAATGGTCCAATACTTTTATTCCCTTCCTTAAGTTAATTCTTACCTTTGGACCATTCAAATGTTGGGGCCAATTATTGAATTTTGACATAATTATCAAGTTGGTTATTAATTAAATACTAGCCAATTCTTGATTAAATTGATAATTACATGTATTGAATTTTCAATTTTCAATAACCTATTTATATGATTCAATTGTCATTTGGTACATTATCAATCTTTAAATACTAATGCAAATTTCTTACAATAATTTTTTTTTAATTTTAAATTTTTTGAAGAAAACTATAAGCAATGTACAATTGATAAGTTAATCAATAATTATGAACTAATTATTTGATAACCTATTAAACATCCAATTTTTTAAATTATTCATATTGATAACCTATGTGGTCCCAAGACATTTGAAGGAAAACCTACCAAGCAATTATTATTAGAAAAAAAACCAACCAACATTGGTCCATTCCCCTTCCATTCAAGACCAAACTTACAAATTTGAAAATCCAAACATTAAAAAGTAACAAGTTAGTTAGTCAAGTTGATGTCACCTATCAATATTGGTTATAGAAGGTGATGGATTGTAAATCGAAAACTTTTGTAATCACACAAAAAAGACCCATTGACAAGAAAAAAATGTCGTATCTATGAAATGTGAAAGTGTATTTCAATTCTTCATTTATGTCATTTTAGATAGGATTAAGTAATAAAAATGTTGGTTATATTGTTCCAATACATTAAAAGTGATTTTGAATATTTTATACTTGTGATCTCTACATTTCAAATGTTACAATAATATACTAGAAACATTATCATACAAACAGATTTAAACACTTTCAATATCATTTCTTTTTAAACATCAAGACTTGTGAAACTAAACATTGAATACATTTGTAGCAATACTTGTTAAAAATTTGGTTCATTACACTAATGATTCAAAATGAATAGTTGCTTAAATGAGAGTAATTAAACTAGTTGGTGAAAACAATCACAATAAAAGGAATCAACTGCACAAAGGTCAAAGTTCATTCCATGGAGTGCATTTGACACATGGTTTTCATGTGTGTATTACATGTTTGTAATGCAACTTGGATTCTAAGGAGATGGGAAACAACAATAAACCCTCAATTCAATTTTTTTAATGTTTTGGATTCTAAGGAGGTGGAGGTAACAACATGCCCCCATTTTTCTAATGGTTCTTAAAGAATTAAGAACATATAACATCAAATGTTATTAGTGAAAAAAAAACCAATTATGTAAAAACTAACCAATTTCTTTTCTTAAAGTTTCTAGAACTACCACAATTCTTTCATATGCAAGTAATCAAAGGACAAAATGTGACTATTCTTTGAAAGTTCAAAGAATCACACAACATTGGCCTAAAACATTACAATATAGTTGACATATGGGATGGGAAATAACATCCTACATGATTCCAATGTGGTGGAAGCAAAGGAGTTTCAACTTTGTGGACTATAAAGTGAAACTTGACAGATGGTTATGAAGCTAGAGAGACAAACAAATTGCAAGTACCTACAATGAAGGAGAAAGATTAAAAAACTTTCAAGCTTCAATTGACAAGAAAGCAACACCCCATACAACTTTGTGGGGTCTTGGATCACATGAAGAAGGTTTGGCCATGTGAGGATCATCCTTGCCCATTGAGCAAATGCACACATCACAAGTTGTTGATGAAGACATGAAACGCATGATGAAGGTGTAAGAAGGGGAAATGGCATTAATTGATGTCATTCAGAAGACAATCCAAGGTCAACCACCCAATGACAAGGTAAAAGGCTCATTGGAAAGGCACCCCAAGTTGTGATTGGCTCTAAACACTTCAAGTCATGCACCATCAAAAATATAGATATAAAAAAATCTTCATTTTGTTAATGAGGCCAATACAAAAATAATTAAACCATTATATTTTGTCTTGTGTTTTTTTTTAAAAATGAACACCATGACCTACTGGGGTGGTGGTGCAATAGTTAAAGACTTGACTCCTTAATGTGGAGGTGAGGAGTTCAAATCCCCACACTTGCAATTTAAGTTACCTTGGCTACTTAAGTGATTTAATTAAGTAGCATAGGTTGCAAAGCCTACTAGACCACCTAGCCTAGGCTACTTGGCCTAGCCTAGGTGGCTTAATCTAACCTAGGTGGCTAAGTTAGGTGGCCTAGTCTAGGCCTAGGACATAGGGTTGGTAAGTAAATAAATAAATTATTTTTTGCATTAACTATTAGATTTATTAGATAGGTAGGTAGGGTAATTAATTAATATTTTCATATTAATTTTAAATAATATAAATTAAATAATATAAATTTTTGGTTGATGCCCAAATTATATTATTGTCACAGTGGTTCAATTAAAAAAAACGACTAAAAAAGACCAACCGAAAAAACCCAATCAAAATGGTCAAGTCCAAATCGACTTGTCCAAAATGGCACTTTGGTCAAGATGGACATGGGGGCAAAAAAAACCATGGGGGGGGTTTTTTGACCAAAATTCTCAATAAAAAAAAGTCAAGATTTCTTGTAATGCTTGGATTGTTAGTTTTAAAAATTGGAACAATTATTGCAGCTTCATCACTTGGATTCTAGATATTTTCATCTCCAAACTTCAATTTTTGGGGAAATTGAATAACATGTGAAGTTGCTAATTCACCTTAGCACAATTGCATGCCAAAACCAAATTTGGTTAAATTGGCATTTCTTACTTGTTTATTCAACATGTATTTGTTGCTTCAACTTAACATAATTACATGCATCCAAAACCAAAATTGTGGATGAATGTGAAGGTACCATTGTTCACCATAGCCTACTTTTACATGCCAATACCATATCAAGAAGCTGAATGTGAATGTACTAATGCATTTGTTGATTCACCCTACCTTATTTACATGTCAATAATAAATCTACAGTTGAAAGTAGCAAGCTCTTTGTAACTTGTTATATTATGGCTAATGTTGAATCATGCACCAACATGTATTCACCTACACATGTGGAGTTCAAATGTTAGCCTTTCAATATACACATGGATGCCATGTAACCTACTCAAGTGTGAAAAATATTTCTAGCCAACTTTATTTTTGAGAAAACAACTAACTGCTTTAACAAGTTACAACTTGTATAGGACATGTTTGAATCCATGAACTATCTGTTTTGCAATTAGATTAAGAAATTACTTTCAAATTTAGATGAAACAATACTTTCATCATCACAATTAGATGTTATTGCCATTTCCTCAACTAGTACCTGGGTTGGGGTGATTAGTTCACCCGCCATTCCACTCACATCTCAAACAAGGGCAAGTGTAGGTTCATGCAAAATTATCCTTCTCAAACATGCATGATCAACATTGTTCCCCAAGTCAAGTATGGCCAATTTTGGATTGGCTTCTCTCATTAAAAGAAAAAAAGGTGTGAACTCTAACCTTTGCCCTCTTAGCTTTTGATGTAATACAACCTTCCAATTCCCATGTCAACTTTGGGTTTTTTATTGACACTTTATAAAATTACAAAGTTGAGTTGCACAAGTTGCAGGCAACACAATCTTTTAGTTAAAATGATGCCCCAAAATTCTAATGTAAACATTCGATTAATGTTTTTTTAAGAATTTTAAAATTATTGATATAATAATGGCCTTGTCTTTCTTGATTGTGACAAATTGTGGATGAACTAAAAATAATAAGAAGGAATAATGACTCCTAAAATTTGGAAATAAATGTTGGTGGAATCAAATGTTGAACAATTGATATAAAAAATGTCAAAAGAAATATGAATAAAAAAGGATATATATTCTTTTTAAAATTTTGAAAGAACAAGGACCAATGCATTTGGATGTAATGGCTATAATTATGGTTGAATTGTGTGAAAATTTTAATTATAATGTAAAAGAGTCAAGGTACAAAATTTTCAAAGGCAATGGACCTTATTGTTGTCACATTGCTAAAAGTATCATGATAATGAATTTTAAGGCTGCAACACTTAAACCACATGTAAATGTTTATGTGAATAAAAGTGAATTGAAGGTAACAAATGTAAGTATTTTTGAATTGGGTGTAAATGATTTTATGAAAATTATAGAAGCATCATTTATTGAATTACACCATGAAATACTACTTAAAAAGACGAGTGAAATGCAAAACAATAATTTGAATATAATTTTTATTATTTCATTGAATATAAAGATAAAATTTAGAGTGAAAATGAAAAGTTGTTTATAATTAAAGTTGTCTCTATTATTATTCATGTTCTTTGTAGTTGTATGTGAATAAGAAGAATCGACTAGCATGTAATCAACATGTGCAAGTATTAAAGTAATGTATTCATCATTGATTGACAAAATTTAATTAATGTAAATCAAGATTATAGTAATTAAATTAATTAACAATAATGTAATCAACATAATCACTAATTGGTGGGTCATTCAAATCAAAATGTTGAAATTTGTCAAATTCGTAAATGGCTATGTGCAAAATTGGGCCCCATGAAGGTGGGTATCATTTGTTATTCCAATACATTACTTGAATTACTTAAAATTTGAGAATTTGAATTTGCCAACATAAAACATTGATTTCAATATAATTTTTACATGCATTTTCATATTTGTAAGATTTAAATGGTATGTAATTTATTCCCATTAAAAAATTTACCCACGTACATTATAACCATCAGATCACAATTTATTTAAAATTATTAGATTGAAATTTTAGTTGTTAGGCCTTGATAATTCATAGATATTTTAATACAAACAAACTTGACTAAAGATATCACATTAGTATTTTAAAAATTAATTAATTAAAAAAATCGCCATTCAATTTCAAATGACATGTATTCATTCACACATGAACAAAAGAAAGAATAAGAGATCATGATTTTTTTAAATTATGATATTTTGTGATTATATTATATATCATCATGAGCCTTGATTGTAGTAAAGGTTTGGTGCTTTCCCAGAGAATTTTTTATTCTTTTTTTAAAAAAATTCTTTTATTTATTTTTCTTATTTATTTTTTCCTTTCAATTTTTTCTTTCTTGTTTTTTTGCTGGTTTTCTTAATACCGTATTTTTTGGCATTTCAATTTTTCTTTTTTCTTTTTTTTTTCCTGTTTTTTTATTTTATTTACAGTATTTTTTAGTATTATAGTTTTATCTATATTTCAAATTTTTTACCATTAAAATTTTATCTCTATCTTGTTCGTTTTTTATTTCTGTTTTTTCCAATTTTTTTGTTGGTTTTCTTAATATTGGTTTTTTGTGGGGTTTTAAATTTTTTGTTTCCTTGGTTTTTCCTTGGATTGTTTCACCTTTTTTTTTTCTTTTTCTTTTTCTCCTTTTCTTGTTTTCTGTTTTTAGCTTTCTGTAATCATTTAAAATTTTGGTTTTATATTTCTTCTTTCAGTTTTTGTAATTTTAAAAACAAAATCTATCTTGTTTCTATCTTGTTTTTTATGTTTTTTTTTGGTTGGTTTTCTTCATCCATCCAAGTTGGTGCAGTGTTGGGTGCTAGTTCACTTTGGTCAAAGAATTATTGCTTTCTTTTAAACCACTTAAAGGTCTATTATTATTGTTTTGCAATAGTTATAGTCATGTTCAAAAAAATTGTCCAAAGAATAGAGATGAAAAAAAAAAATGAAAAAAATGAAAAAAATACTAAACTAAAATGAGAGCTATAATTTTTTAACATCAAACTTACTAAACCTATTATCAACATTAAGAGGTAGTGAAAGCAAAAAAACAAAAAAAAAGACCTATTTTCATCATATCCATGACCTTCACACAAATGCACATTCTTCTTTACACAAAAAAAAATTTCTCTTCATTCCTTCAAAACAACACAAATATACATCCTTAAAAATCAACCAAGAAAATAAAAATAAAATTGTATGGAAGAATAAACCCAAGGGATTTTTTTTTAAAAAAAAACCAAAAGTGATTCCCCACCACCACGTAAAGGTTTTCCTTTATCATCCTAGATTTTTTCACTTTATCCTAATTTACTCCACAAGACCAAACAACACCCACATTCACCCAAATCTTATCCTAATTTTTTTTCAAATCTCCTCTATGTGATTGGTCAATAGAATAAAATACTTTAATCCTCTTAATAATAAGAAATGATAAGTGAAAACCTATCGCTAATAACTAGAAAATTATTAGGATGCCCAAAGTTAGGTGAGCCAAGTTAGAAAATTCACCTCATTAATAAGCTAACCTTTTATTCCAATTCAAAATTATTTTGCCTTAAGACAATAACTACCACCTTGTGACCATATTCAACCCTCTTCACATCCTCACTCATTTCAAAACACATTAAATAATAATAATAATAAATTAATTAATTAATTAATGATAAAAAAATCTCATCTCTTCACCCAAATATGTAGTTGGAGAGTGTAGTAAATGTGGGCTGTCCACACCTTTTTTTCTTTTTTTAACATACTTAACCTTTGCACCCTCACTTGCCTCAAGACACAAAAGAAATGAAGAAACTCCCCATCCCCTCACCCATATAATTAATTAGACTGTCAACAGATTTAACAAAGAGGCAATGGTTTTCCCCCTTCACACTTGATGTTAAGTCAGTGTTAAATGAAAATCTAGGTGGCATCCTAGGTGGCAGCCAATGTTTAAATGGGCCATAGCTCAATGTTCCGTGAATGAATGCTAGCTTAATAGAAAATTTTCATGGCAACTAGGTTTAAGTCCTAAATGGCTAGCCATGGTGTTACGGGACTCTACCCTAGTGTCCCTAACACCAAGTGTGAATGCACCTTTAGGCCCCTTTACACCTGCCTGCAAATGAAGGAAGGGGGCTTGGCTTCTGCTTGAGGATAAAGCCCCTTTCATTTTTATACGGGGAGTAGCTGCTTGGTCGCCTGGTTTAAGCTTCGGTTTGAAGCTCATTATTTTTCCATTTCTTGTTTTAGATGGTTGCGTTTGGAGGTATTTGAGAAGAACAAAGATGCAGACAGGGGGATTGTGTATGCAGAGAGTGAGAATTGCGATGCAGCCAGTAGTGATCTCTGCTGCAAAGCCTTCTACTGCTGCTGCTGCTTGTTGCCAGAGTAACAACCTCGTAAGCCAGAGGCGATTCTTCCGTTGTGGTGGTCTGTCATCGCTACAAATCCGACCTCTAGCTTCGGTCGCTGAGACTCCTGTTTGGCGTCACAGATCGATGAGTCCCTTGCGGGCATCTGTGGAAGAAAATGGTAGTTCTACTGGTTTGTTTCTTCCATAAGACTTCGCATTCTCCCTGCGATTTCATTCCTATATTTTGGACAGGTTCTTGTTGTAAAGAGGCTTTTTTGGCAGTAATCTAGAATGGAAAGCTGGAAGAAGAGTCACAATTCGTCAGTAGAGTGTTCTCATTCATATATCCGATTGAATTTCGCAGGAACGCCCGTAGCGCCATTCTTGACTGACGCCGCAAAGATGATCGACAGTGCCAAGACATTCATTTTCGATTGCGATGGTTTGATTTTCTTTTCCCTTCCGTTTCTTCTTCCTTCCTTCCTGGTTTCCTGTCTGCGCGTTTTGCGCTCGTAATAAGAATCGACTAGCTGATCAACTATTAGTGATTTTCTGCAGAGAAAAATGATGTCTTTCAACAGAAACTGCAATCATTGTTGGATCATGTGCACCTTGCTTCAAGGAGTGCAGCCAGCTTATCAATAAGCACCATGTTTCTCTAGGGACCTACCTATATACAGGATTGTTCACTATCTTCTTCTCAGCAATGAATCTGTATTTGAGTTCTCAGCATTGCAGTAACATGCTCTGGGTGAACTCATATTCCAGGAAGTGTTTCATTGTGGAAAGGGAAATACACCTTCACATTCATTCTTAATGTGTTGGAAACACTGGACATGATTGGAGATTTCACCACCTTGACTCGAAGAAACATCAAGTTTCTGGACATGCCATATTTGTTAGATTTTGTCCCATAAACAAATCCACAATTGTGCAATGCAGCTTCCTTTAATTGACAGTTGCTTCAATTGAAGTGATAGCAGCCCATAAAACCCTTCCAAATTTTGATAAGAATCTGTTACTAATTTTTTGATGATTAGGGTTACTCAATGCTTCTCATGGTTTCTATGTGCAGGTGTTATCTGGAAGGGGGACAAGCTTATTAATGGTGTTCCAGAGACTCTTGATATGCTTCGTAGCATGGTGAATCCTGTTTCCACCATGCTGCACTTTCTCTCAAAAGAACTGTGGACAAGATTTTTCTATGGACATTCAAATTCTTTCATTTCCCATGCATATTTGACTTGATTCTGGTTTGGAAGTGTGATCCTGGTAGGATTTGCAAAATTGATATGTATCATTCATGAGATGCAACTTATGATCGAGGTTTGGAGCTTGGCAGGGAAAGAAACTGGTGTTTGTGACCAATAACTCCACCAAGTCAAGGAAGCAGTATGGAAAGAAGTTTGAGTCACTGGGTCTTGATGTGACTGAGGTAAGTGCAGCAGAGTTCACTGTATTTTTTGGCAGACCTTGCCTACAATATAGGTATGTTTCTTGATTGTGTGGTATGCTTCTTCGTTCTACCCAACGAGTTCACCAAACTACTTACTGTGCTGCAGGAGGAGATATTTGCATCATCCTTTGCAGCAGCTGCCTACTTGAAATCAATAAACTTCCCTTCAGACAAGAAGGTACAGACATTTCTCTCTCTGGACACACTTTATGAACAGCTGAATTTTAGTGTTCCTTCCTGAACACAAATTAAGGGAAAACCAAGATAATAAAACCATTCTGAATGGGCTAACAGCAAGGTTAGTCACATGTTTTCACTGTATTGATTGCTTGGGGGGAACATTGAATGCATTACCAGGTGTATGTTGTTGGTGAAGCGGGAATCCAGTTGGAGCTCAAGCAAGCTGGCATCAGTTACATTGGAGGCCCTGTACTTCTCTCTCCTTTGCCAGTCCTAACTTGTCTTTGCTACTTATCATCGGTGCCAAAGTGCTGTGCATCTAGTATTCATCTCAGTCATCATTTTGAATTCTCTTTTTCACTTGTTATGGAGGTTGTGCCAAGAAGCATGCCACATCTGAAGGTTTTTATCTGATAGTTGGGTGTGTAATTGGGTTGCTGGATTTCCAGGAAGATGGGGACAAGAAAATAGACTTGGCACCAGGTCATTTCATGGAGCATGACCAGGATGTATGATTTCTCCCCTTTCTCGTGTGTATGCATTATGTGCTTTCAATTTTGCTATTTGTTAGAGCAAAAGCAAATATTCTTTGGAGTCAGAACATGTGTTCCTCAACAATCAATCTGATTTCTGTCATTGTTTCTATGACCTTGGGGTGTGATTGAGCTGAAGGCAGTGATGCTTTCTGTATGCTTTCTTCTTATGGAGATGTGTGGGGGCAGTTTGGTTTTTCCTTTATTCTTACTAAGATGAAAAGCCTTCCTGGGTGCAGGTGGGAGCAGTGGTTGTTGGATTTGATAGGAACATCAATTACTACAAACTTCAGTGAGTCTACTTTGTCTTTTCTGGTTGCATACTTGGTTGGTGCTCACCACACAGCTTTCATGTTTCATGATACATCCTAGGCCAGGGAGTGGAAGGAGAAAGTGTAGAAGTGTGCTGAAAAGCAGTTTTGGTAGTTTCTGGTGTATGGACATAGGTGTAGCATGTTTCCTTGCCAGAAAGAGAAAGGCCAAATTGTGTGACTAAATAAGTGCTTGTCTGGGACTATGATATAAGTCTCAGAATTGTTTTCTCAAGTGATCTAATGTGTGCCTTATTTTCTGGTGAGCAAAAACCTGACTAACTACAGGATTGTTGGCCAGGTATGCAACTCTATGTGTACGGGAAAATCCTGGTTGTCTGTTCATTGCCACCAACTGTGATGCTGTGACTCATTTGACTGATGCCCAAGAATGGGCAGGCAATTCTCTTCCCTTATATTATATCATGAACTGTTCTTCACATGTATACTTATCTCTAACCAAGGTGCCTCCAACAAATAAATTCTGTTAATAATCACATAAACAGACACCCAGTTGGGTCTCACCTTCTGTTAAGAGTATGTAACTGTCAAGTCTGCCTGCTTGCAGTGGTACCAAGAGATATCTACTGTGCCCCTTAAATTTTGTATAGGGAAGAGAGGGAACTGAAGGTGCTCATGTCAGGGAAACATACTGAGAGGAAGGGTGAAACAGGAGGGGGAGCAATGGTGGGAGCAATAAAAGGTTCCACAAAGAAGGAGCCACTTGTAGTGGGCAAGCCCTCAACATTTATGATGGACTATCTTGCTTCAGAGTATGAAGTCTTTTCTTACTCTCCCCACCTTCTCTGGCTCCTATGTTTCTTCTTGACTTTGTGCAACACTTTGTTACCTCCAGTTGTGAAATGGCCATGCATTAATGCCTGCCTGTCTGCTAATGATCTGTGCATTATTTTCTGTCTAGCTCACTTCTGGCTTTTTGACTTTATTTGCTTTGATTGTCTTTTGTGAAGCTAATTCATTGTTTGAGATTCACTGGAATATTTATTAACTCTATTCATGAACACTTTGCATGTGAATGCTGTCAGCAATGCTTCATGATGACAGTTTACTGGACAGCTTGGAGCCCTTCTGAACCTGTGGTATCTTGACTTAGAATTCACTGTGTGAAACAAGCAGTCTGATAGCTTGCATTTGTTGAAGCAGGCCTGAGGCAGAAGTTGCATGATGTTGTTTAAGCTTTTCTGAATTGTTTTGCCAGATTCAAAATCAGCAAGTCAGAGATCTGCATGGTGGGCGACAGGCTTGATACTGATATTCTCTTTGGGCAGAATGGTGGCTGCAAGACTTTGCTTGTCCTCTCTGGTACTCTACAACTGATTCTCCTTCTATTATTGTACATCCTCTCAGTACTACCACTTCTCTATTGTACTGCTTTACATGGACCAAGACAAAGAGCTTGTTTCTTTGTCATATTAATTCTCACAGGTGTTCTTGGTGCTCTGCAGGAGTAACAACTCTGGAGACACTCCAAAGCCCTGACAACTCCATCCAGCCCGATGCTTACACAAACCAGATATCTGATCTTCTTTCTGCCAAGAAAGTTGCCAGTGCTTGAATTCAAATAGAAGCAATATGATGTTTGGAGCATACGACTCGTTTACGCTTTCCATTAACACTTTTGTAACAAAGAATTATTCAGGCCACAAATTTCAATCTTTTGTACTATTTGCTGCACTGACCAACATGGCCTTCTAGGTGCAAAGTCATATGTGAACCACAATGTGTTCCAAGATGTATATTTGAGCTTTGAGCTTTGAGTTTGCTCTATTACCACTTCTGGTCCTTCAATATCTGACTGTGGCTTTGACAAATGGTTTCACCTTGGTGGTGTTGAAGTCTCCCAGACACTGCTTGGGTCTTGAAGTAATGAAGAATTCGTGTGTAGATCAGTGTGGTGAAATTGCAAAAACCATTGATTGTCTACCCACGTAGAGAGCACAAGTGGAGAAGGTATGATTGCTGGAATGTGATTCATCTACATTTTCTAAACTGTGATTGCTTGGACATTGATTGGAAAAGCTGTACAGTGTACATGGGAGAGATGAAGGGGACATCTTGGGCACATTTTCCAGGTTTGTATTCAGATGTAAGCTTTGTGAATGCATTAGTTAGTTGATAACTACAAATTTGAAATTCCTTTGGTTTGAGAGCATTGGAAATCATCATCAGCTTTTCTTGTGATGGGCTAAATTATCTCATCACTTATTGTTTGGTTTTGGGCAAGGTACTTTGACTCCATGTAGATTACACAAAACCCATTAAGGATCTGTTGGGATTGTGTAGGAAAATTGTGGCTTCTATAATGCTTCATGTTTAGATCCATCCTAAATTTTATTGCTTAAGTGGTACATGTTGGGGAAAGTCAGGATCACATTATATGCTTGGTGGTGAGAGGAAGTCATTGCATTGCCACAATTTGGGAGCTAAGATTCCTTCTTCTTAGGAGGTGGCCATACAAGTTGCAAAGGAGGAAGATTTGAGTAGAAATCCAATCACAAGGAAGGATCACGGTAGGTAACTTGTGCTTCCTCTTTCAGGTTTTGAAATTGGTGCAATTTTATTTTATTTAGTGTGTAATTATTTTTGGTGGTCTTTTTGTTATATGCAGTGAGTCACTTTTAGTGATATCTGCATCCCTGGGTGGAAGCATGGCAAAGTATACAATTCAATAACCTTGGCAATCTACTTATCAAGCTAATAAGGATTCAAACCTATCATAAAATTATTATACATTTAATATTTTAATTTAAATGATGAAAAACAAGATACTTTTTCATTATTATTAATTAATTAAAAAAATTTATAGTGTAAAAGTAGGTTTCAAATAATTTTTTTTGAATATAAGGAGTTTTTGAAGCCTACTTTTGGAAGTGTAACATTTGTTACAAGTATGTGTCAAATATATTCTACCAAAATGAAAGTAAATTTTATTTATTTTCCTTCCTATAAATACATTATGATCCTTATGTTATAAGTTCACACAAATTTATTTCATTAAATTTTTTAATGAAAATTTATTTTTGAACATCATATTGGCTAGTCAAATTCAAAAGTACTTGTTCCTTATTTTTATTATTCCAATTTTTTCTAAATTTTGTATTCAACTTCATACAAGCCCAATGGAAAGCACCATCGTTTTAAAATGAAATTTAAGTAAAAATTGAAAATATTTTTTTGTGTTTTCATGAAAAATTGTCTCTTTTTAAACTTGATACTTTTTCATCAACTTTTTTTGTATAAGATACCATGTTTTCATTCCTCTATTGAAGACCCTTTTTTCAAGTCACAAGTTGTAGCAATAGGTTTGGATTGCTTAAAGAATATTTCAAAATTTGATTATCTATGTGAAGAGAACAAGAAATCAAAGGATCAAAAAATGGGTACTTCACCAAGTTTTGATTGTTTTCAATCTATAGTTGAAATTGAGGTGAGATTAAATTTTACAACTTTCTAGGCTCAAAGGTGATCATATGAAGGAACATTTTCTTTATTTGCTCGATAAGTTATTGAAATGCCCCAAACTGATCTACTAGATGTGGTTTCGAAGGATGTGGATTCCTTAACATTATTGCATTACATGGATGAGAAGTTAAGATTATTTCATCTTCAAGTTCTATTGATGTCTTGCCATCTCATGAGGTGAGTTGTGTTAATGTTACATTCAATTTGAATGGGGTTTTGGTCATTACAAATTTCAGGATAGTTTAGAAGATGGGGCCTCTAACTCAACATCAAAAACCCCTTGTCCTTTTTCGAATTGTTGTGTTGAGGCTTGGATTGAAAGTAATCTACGAAAGATGTATGGCACAATTTAGTGTGTACATATGGCTTGCAACCCAATGCCACAACATCAATAATTATTTGGATCAAATCCATTGAGAAATCGGAATCACTTTTGATCCCTCCAAGATACTTGGCTAAAAGTCTTGCATGAAAAATCTTCATTTTCTTTCCTCCAATCTTGAAAAGCCTATCTTCCATAAGAATTTGAATGTTTATTTTTTAAGTATTTAGATACTCGTGCTAGGAATACATTGTTGGTTGACGATACCCCATATAAAAGTTTTTTCAATGAGCCATTTAATGCGATCTTTATTGAAACATTTAAAAGTTTTGATATAGATGACAATTATATGTTGGGAGTTTTTTTTCCTTACTTGGAAGTTCTTTGGTTTTCAAAGTTCTTGATGCTCCTTGTTTTGTAGAAAACAACCATTTTGGTAACATGACATATTAATCAGAACGATCCTAAATACAAAATATTATTTGAAGGTTGCCATAATAGTTGTGATGTGTCCTACTGTACTATTGCAAGAATGAAAATGAAGAATAAGATGTAATATATTTTGTGACATCATTTTTAAGCTCACATAGTTGTATGGAAATTGATTGAAATTTTTTGAACATTACAAGTTGTGACATTAAGTATTACGTTGATCGGAGAGGAAATATAGAGAGTTCGGTGTTATGAATGTTTATTAATTAGGCACTTGCCTAATTTTAGAAGATGGATATAAGATTGGGGGCCACCCGAATATTACACAAAAATTATTTATTGCAAACATGACAATCAAATTTGAAATTTTAACAAGATACTATGGTAGGTGAATGGTTTGTTAAAAGTAATGATAAAATATGAAGAAAAATCGAAGGTTGGGCTTTCTAGATTTCATGTTCAAATTTATCACATTCGATTGATGCTACTATAGATGTATCTAGTGTAATTCTATTTATTTTAACATGTTCATCCCTGGTTTTGAAAATGGATCTAATAAAGGAAGTGTTGTAATATTTGGAAAAATATAAAATGTGATGATGATTTATGTATTTTGTTATGTTAACTTGGGCTAGTTTGGCAGGTTATTGCTATGTGTCCATCTACATTAGCTACATGTGTACATCGACATTTTTGTTTGCATCTGTTTCTCTTGAAAAAATTGTTTATTCTCAACATGAATGGTGTTTCGTGTAATTTTCCACATAGTGGTGTTTTACAAGGGAAGCAACGCATGAAGGGGAAAAATATTGACATGAATGAAGAGGAAGCAAGAGTTGGAATTCAACATTTCATTACTTGGGCCTTCAAAAAAATTACATTGTTATTTAACATTGTATGTTGATCGAGGATGTCATGGAAGTTCTTACTTATGGGTACATTCAAGATAAAGGAACCATGAAATGTGTAACCACTCTTTAGATTTTTAATGATTTGTTGAATGTTTTTTCATCACATTTCACAATTGATTGATAATTTGCAACTAAAAGGTTTGTATCATAATAAAGCAAGCCTATAAGGCTCAAACAAAATTATTAGAATGAATGATAGAAAAGGACTAATAAAACACTATAACCAATCCTTTTAATGTTTAAAGTGTGTTTTTGGAGCAAGTGATTATGGCTTTAGGGTTGAAATAAAAATATGTTATTCATGACTACAAAAGTGTAAGGGAGAGCCAAGATTTGTGAGATTTACTTTGGCATTTTTTGAAAACATTCACTAGGAGAACATTTTGGAATTGTTGTAAAGGAATGTTGCTAATGGATTGGATCCAAAAAAATTCATGCATGAGGCTCAATTGCACATGATCAAACTCCATAGACATGGGAATAAAGAAAAAATTGAATAGATGGAATCAGGAACATCACATCTATGGAAAAGAACATACATTAATAATTCAAAACATCATTAACTAAAAGGTGGAAATTGATTTTTTCAAGTTTGTCATGGTAGTGAGGAGTTCCACAAGGCCATGCAAGGTATTGAACACAATAGCGTTCATTAAGTAGTGCCACTCAATATCCTCATTATGCACATGTTGGATGTAAAGTAACCAAATTTGTAGCTTGTGGTTGCCATCTCACACAAAAAACATACGATTTGATAGAAACTTAAAACCAGATCTCCAAGAAGGAGGTGCTCAAATTTCTCATTTTCAAAACGCTAGTGAGCATTCCAAGAATGAACATAAGAATCAACAAACTCCTCTTCTCCCTTCCAATTCAAGGGAGATACGTAGAATATTTTGTCTCCCTCACAATATCCATTTTGAAATGCCTATTCCATTTTTAAAACATCTATCTTTAGGGCATGACGCATGACAAACATGGAGATCATCCTACAAAAAGGGATATTCATCCGCGCCTTCTTCTTCGACAACATCTTATGCATGTCAAAGATCGTAGTCAAATTGAACTTTTGCTCTTGAACATCTTACATGATCATGTTAAAAGACATGTTATCCATGAGTTGGGTTGCCTCTGAAACTTCTGAGCCTTTAATGAAAGAACAAATCAATAATTGACAAGAAAATTGAGATTATAAAATAATTCAAGGATGGTTGAACATTGACCTCCACAATCTCATTTGTGGAGGGGCATATGAATGCCTCCCTCATTTGTTCCTGAAAACCAAATTGAAAACTATAAAATCATCTACATAACCATTTGCAAAAATCATTTACAAAACCAAAGAAAGCAAAATAAAGAAAAGAAAAAAACAAAAAACCCAAAGCTCAAGTTCAAGTCCCATTTGGGACCCAAACTTGAGCTCAGGGTCTCCTTGCATAGCCCATGAATGCAAACAAAAAAAAAAAAAAACCCGAATTCGAGCAAATCGGACCTAAGTTTGAACTTGGGTTCTTCTTGAATCTCTGATTTACTTTCAATGTCAAAAGTAGTTTAGGTTTGAAATCGGACCCAAGTTGGAGCTTGAGTTCTTTTTTCTTCATTTTTTGCAAACTCCTAGCTCTAATTTCAAACTCAAGCTTGAGCTTGGGTTCCCAAATCCCAACCAAACTACTTTCAATGCCAAGAGTCGCTCAACAATGTTTACAAAACAAACCAAGAAAAAGGACAACCTCAGTTGAAGTTCGGGTTAGATATAACCCCAATAAGCTTGAGCTTGGGTTGTATGACCTCAATCGAACTACTCTCGGCACTAAAAGTAGCTCAGAGGTTTCTACAAAAAAAAACCAAGAACTCGAGTTCAAACTCGAATCCAAAAAAAAACCCAAACTTGAGCTTGGGTTTTTCAAGCTCAATTGAGCTACTTTTAGCATTGAAAGTAGCTTAGTGGTTCCTACCAAAAAAAAAACAAGAAAATTGAGTTATTATTGGCATTGATAATAGCTTAGCAGTTCTTAAAACAAAAAAACTTGAGTTCAAGCTTAGGTCTTTTTTTGGAGTTGAGCTTGAGTTTGGGTTCAACACACCCCCTTGAGCTACTCTCAACACCAATAGTAGCTTGGTGGAATATGCAAACCAAAAAGTAAAATAAAAATGGAAGCTCGGGTTTTTCAAGCCCAACCAAACTATTCTTGGTGTTAAAAGTAGTTCGACAGTTCCTAAAAATAATTTTAAAATTAAAAAAAACAAAAACCTTGAGCTCAAGCTCGAGGGGTGAAAGTATGGTATTTTATACAAAAAAATTTGATGAAAAAATATCAAGTTTAAAAAGAGATTGTTTCAAAAACATAAGAAAATAGATTCAATTTCTACTTAAATTTCATTTTGAAACCATGGTGCTTTCTATTGGGTTTGTATTAAATTAAATACAAAATTTGAAAAACTTTGGAATAATAAAAGTAGGGAATAAGTACTTTTGAATTTGACTAACCAATATGGTGTTCAAAAGTATTTTTTCACTAAAAATTTTAATGAAATAAATTTGCGTGAAGTTATAACCTAAAGATCATTGTATATTGAAAGAAAGGAAAATAAATAAATTTTACTTTTTCTTTGGTAGAATATACTTGACACATACTTGAAACAAATGTTACATTGCACAAAGGCTTCAAAAGTTACTTACATGTAGAAAAGTCTATTTGAAACCTATTTTTACAATGTAAAATTTAAAATTAATTCATAATAGTGAAAAATTATCTTTTTTTTCATCATTTAAGTAAAAAAAAAATGTATAATAATTTTATGATGGATTTTAATCCTACTTCTTGTTAGCTTGACAAGTTGACTGCAAAGGTGATTGAATTGTATGCATTTTACCATGTTTTCACCTCGGGTCCTTTTTTGGGACCCAAGTAGGCTTGAGCTTGGGTTTTTCAAGCCCAATCAAACTACTCTCGCCACCAAGAATAACTTGATAGTTCTTGCACAAATTAATAAAAAACAAGAAATTAAGTTCAAGCTTGAGTCCATTTTTCAAACCCAAGTTTGAGCTTGGGTTCTTCAAGCCCATCAAGCTACTCTCAATGTCAATAATAGTTCTATAAAACCTACACAAAAAAAAAAATTCAAATTCAAGTTCGAGTTCAATGCACCCCCCAAGCTATTTTCAATGTCGAAAGTAGTTCGATGGAAATTGCAAACCAAAATAATTAAAAAAAGAACTTGAGCTCAAGCTTGAGTTCAAAACACCCCACTAAGCTACTATTGGTGTCGAGAATAGCTCATTGGAAGTTATAGACCAAAATAAAACAAAAACGATGAACTCAAACTCAAACTTGGGTTTGATTTCAGACCCGAGTTTGAATTCAAGTTCTACATGCCCCCTTGAGCTATTATTGGTGCCGAAAGTAACTTGGCAAAAAATACAAACCAAAAAACAAAAACAATGAGCCTAAGCTCAAGCTCGGGTTTTATGCACCCCACTAAGTTCAGCAACGCTTGCATACATAACAAAACACATTAAAAAAATAATAATAAAATTAAAAATTTAAAAAAAAATTTAAAAAAAAAAAAAAAAAAAACTTGAGCTCAAGTTCTTATCCAAACTTGAACTTGAGTTTTTCATGCATCGAAAACACGCATGCTCAAGGAGAACAAAGCAAAAAAACATGAAAAAGGTAGGAAAATAAAACATACCTAGCTCTTGAGCACGATTTTAAGAACTTTTAAGCTTTCCTCCTCCTCTCCTTCCTCCTACACCCACAATTCCACAAAGAGGAAGAAATGAGAACTCGAACCTTCTTATATACTCCCAAAAACCCTAAAATATTAACTAATAACCTAAAGAGTATTACTAAATGTTTGTTGTTTATGAATTTAATGTTGGTTTTGTCATCCATTGTTCCCTCACCGGATCTTTCTTTTCCAACCTTTTAGAGAATAGAAAACAATGCCAACCCCTATATTAGTTGAAAGTGGATCTCTACTCACAATATCTTTTAATTGCAACTCCAAAAATACAACTATAAGGTTCTACTAACTTTCATATTTGAGTCGCATACCTCATCATAATCATTGTCACACTTGCACATCGAGCTCCTCCTTAGCACCCCAAGTTTGAGTTTTTTGGTTTTCAAGAATCCAAGAAGTTAAACATTTATAACTGAAACAATTTGGTGAGAAAATAATCACATTTCTTAACATTTCTCAACATTGAAATAAGATTCACTTGGATTCTTGGTATCCTCATTGCACCTCTTTGAGCCCTCTTCACCATTGTAGATATTTTTTATCGCGCCTTTTTGTGCGCCGAGTTATGCCCTCTACATCTTTTTACTTTCATGGGAGCTTGCTTATTACTTAAGGTAATTATTTGTATATGGGAAATAATTGATCAAAACCTCTTCTTTATTCTATTTAATGTACATCTTAAGCTAGTCAGGGTTTTCTATGGGTGTCTCCAAATTTTTATTACGATTGTGACCTAATTTTAGGACAGAAAGACTTTTTTGTGTTATCTAAAGTTGCTATTTGATAATCATATTGTCGATTTCAAGAAATTCTTTATTTTTTCGTAATTGTTGCATTGAATGTTTAACTTTTTGTTGATGATAACTAAATTGTTAGTACTCTTTCTAAAACTTCCCCGATAACGAACTTGCTAATACCCTTTCTAATAGTACCATAATAACTCCCTTCCATTTAATGAATATCTCAAACTAATCGTTGTTGTAGTTATAACTACCATTAAATTTTGTATTGTTTATGGCCCAAATGTGACATTTCATTCCAAATGTGACATTTCGTTATTATTCCATTTTTTTTTATAGATATGTTAAAATTGAATATCATCAAAAAAATTTCCTGCTTTAATGCCTCATTTCTAGGTTTAGGGTTTTTCGACTATAATTATCATTTGGCCATTTGCATCTAATGACACTTTGATATTAATAATAGGATCCCAATCGATTCCAAGTAGTGGCCTTTCTGTTAGCTATTTTGTTGGATTTTTTTTGGTGTTCAAAAGATACTATGCCTTGTCTTACTCCATTTTTTTATTATTAGTTCCTAACTATACTTTAAATTGTTTATGAATTCACAAATTTTTGATTAATAATATCTACTCCTTTCCCATTCATACAACTAATCTTTGATTTGATTAAAGCTTATGGCCAAAATTATCTCAAAAGTTAAGGCCAAAATTACTTATGGGTAAGTTTGGGAATTCACCCTAATTTACTAACAACTACTAAAACATTGAGGTCAGGAGATTAATACATGTTAGAACATTGGCAATAATGGTTGCAAATTAATCTCCCAAATTAGATGGTATCATTTTTTTGGGTACCACTAAATATAGGACCTTGATATTATTGGCTATTCATATCAAGATAAGATAATAAAGAGCATTTATTAGGAACGGTTAGTTGCATAGTTGTAGGTTTTAATTTTCTTACAACATTTGTGTGTTTGTTCTAAAAGATCCTCAATGGTTTCTTTGTAGATCAAATCTCCTAGATCGCATATTTGGTTAAAAAATATCTAGGTGTAGCGGATGATAAAATCCAAGGGTATCTGAAAACCATCATTGCCATTCATAACTCTTCCATTGTGATCTTGTTCACATCCAAAAAAAATTTCCTTGTCAACCTTGCCACCAATATGGTCTTCATGTAGACTTCATTTCCTTTTGTTTATTTCTGCATCATCATGCCCATTTTCTCTCTTTCATTGGTATCATTTGCTTCACTTTCAGTGGACTCAATTGTATAAGAAATATACAAGTGTCTCGTCATTGCTTATTTCTTTTCTTGTTTCCTCTTTGTGCAAGTCATGGTGGCCTCTCCAAATGTTTTGCCGTTGTTTTGGCCTAATTTTGGGTCCTTCCTTTTCTTTTCTTTTGTGCAACTTGCCGCCATATTGTTATTCCAATTGGTCCTGTGATCTTCCCCTTTCCTTTGTCATTTTTCAAGTTAATTAAGTATCTCCCATCCCAATTGGAAACTAAAATTTCTTTTGCATTGAACATTCTTCTTGTTTTCCAATGATCATTATTTTTGTTGTTGTGGGTTTCTTGATAATGCGACAATTGTCATTTGTTTTTTTCATATAATATTGTTATTTGTAGAATGTTTCCACCTCACTATGCAAACCTTTGCTTTAATAAAATGGTTACTTTTCATACCAAGGGTAAGGTTAAGCTCGTTATACCTTTTGACGAATTTGGAATCTCGCATGCCATAGATAAATGCTTATGTGCAATGTTCGGTTTCCATTTAGGAACTATTCATATTTCCAAGGATGATGCATATGATGCCAACAATAATGTTATTATATCTATTTATCAGGTTCCAATCATTGGTGACCTTAGTTTGGAATGGAGGGTAAATTTTGGAAGGTTTAAGATCATTGCAAAAAATCTTCCAAGAAGCTTTCAGAATATTATTTTGATGTCGAAAATTGATGTATTACATCGTGCTCGAGTAAGAAAATTTGACTCAAACAGTAATTCACTTAAGTATGCATGATCACTTGGTGGCGAAACATTGTTTAAGATAAGTGTTTGAGTAAGTTAAATCCCTAGTCAAGGAGGAGGCATTTTGCACACCAAGGGCTATCATGTCGACCATTGCATTGGTTGTAAGTAAAACTGTCCTATCGGAGCACTTGCTGAATGAAAATGGATAAAGGCCAACGGAAGTCTTTAAAGGTGACAAGTTGCACTAAGTGATGGACAAGTTCATCATTTTGTCTTTTCCCAATGTCCGGAATTTAATGGCTTCTTTTAAGCATCAACCAAGGAACATAAGGTACGTTTCTAGCATTCTCGTTCTAAAAGTGAATATTGGTTATTACATTTTGGATAGTTGTTTTCTAGGGCAATAAATTGTAAATAATGTGTGTTTGTTCAAGGTGTCTATGAATGGAGATGGTAGTGGCTATGATTTAGTCAAGTGGATGTAGCCTAGGGGTGACCTTCAAACCACTTGGATCATGTTTGATCATGTAAAGTGTGTCAAAGGTTGGATGACATTTGCCAACCATGTGTATGATTCTTTCTAATGCAAGGTCATGACGATTGCAATATGTGACATGCAATTTGAAGACATCAAGGTTCAATGTGTAATGTGGCAGAATTTAAACAATGTGATGACCAATAATGGTATTCCTAATTCAAACTTCAAAGGATTGATGGCCAATAGTGTTTAAGCCAATTCGAATTGTCTATGGTAGCGAAAATGTAAATGAATTGATGGTTGACAATTTGTTTTTTCCACTAGAGTCAATCCATGGATAGACACACAAAACAATAAATCAAGCTTAAGTTGCAAAACAAACATAGGACATTATGCTATGAATACAAAAATGTCATTTCTTTGGAAGATGTAGATGTTCGGTATGCACCAATCCCCTGTTTGTGGTATTCTTTAAGGGTAGCTGATGAAGTTGGACTTCAAGAGTTGGAGAATTGGCTTCATTTTTGGCACTTTCATGTGAGACAATGGGGAGGATTTATGATACATGTATTGTTTTCAACCCTCCCACACCTCTTTTTTGACCCCATATTCTAATAATTTCACATCTATGGTATTAGTCATTAAAAAATAGCATAACAAACCTTTTTTTTTCCTTGCAAATTTTTTTTTGGGAAGAGTTTACAAACATGCCCACATGTAACCTTTTAGAAACAATGCACAATGTATGGCTTCAACAGTCTAGGAAAAGGGAAGCCTATTTATATGTTACGACATTAGATGACTATGTTCGAGCTTTCAAATAATCGACATTATATTCTCATTTCAAGCAAGGTGGTCAATTAGGACCCAATTTGGAGATCTAAAGCAACTTGCAAATGTATTTCTAAAATATTCCCTGGGTTTAGCTTGCATAGTTAGAATCGCACATATGGAAGGTGAAGAAATCTTTGGCTCCTACAAATGCAAGGTGAACCTAACCCCTAGATCAAAAATGGATTCACATAAGCACAACCATGTGAATTTTTTTCATCTTCATGTAAACCATAGAATTGCCAGATCAAGTGTGGACATTGAACAACTTGTTGCAAATCAAATTTAGGAAGATATTAAGGTCCTTGAGGGGTCATGTGGAGATGGAGTTTGGCATATTAAAAGATGCCCCCTACGTCACATGTTCAATGTTCCACATTGCAAAAATCCACCAAACATTCTTATGATATAAGGATAATTACCAAGCCAATTTCTATTGGTGTCCCTGTTTGAACTTACTCAAGGTTGTGGTTTTAGTACCTTGGTGCACCCTTAAAACTACACAAGTTCTGGTTTTGTGTAGATGATATGAATTATTGCATTGGTGGCATAAAATGCAAGTATGCATTGGATAGACCGTTTTGGAAATTTGGCATGTTTGAGCTGAAATTAATCTCACCCAAGATGAAATCAAGTCTTTTGAGGAAACAAAATTTGTTCAAAATAAATGACAACCAATCTTTCCTCAAAGCCTATTTGGACGGGAAAATTCCATTCCTATAAATAGGTTAGTGGATGAAATGTCGTGGCCAACATCATGTAACGATAAGGTTGTTCATTGTATAATGCCATTCAAGATGTTAAATCTACATTACAATTAGTGGGAGGCTAGTCGATTTTTTTTGTCAAGGACATGAAAAACCATGAGAACAAATGCTAAAGGAAAGGTTTAAATTGAACTTTCAAACAAGGAGCATAAACAAAATTTTGTGATTCAAAAAACAAGAATAGAAGATCTAAGAGCAAGAACACAAGATGTGCATGATAAACATGAAGATGGATTTTTATTATGCTAACGTATGTAAACATGAACATGGAAAAAACTTGACAAGGCTATGGTGTAAAATGGTGCTTGAGATTGGTGTTGAACAAATTAAAAAAAACGAGGGGTTCTATTCCTATTTACACCCTTTTGGGAACCTAGCTCAAGGAAGCTTCTAAGGAGGCTACTATGTGTGCATCAAGTAAATAAACTTTTTGGGAACCTTCATAACTGGGAATCGACTATGATTTAATTGAAATTTAATTAAAAGTTAATTTGGACTTAACTAGTAGTCTACTAAGAATTAATTAAATTTAAATAGGATTTAACTAAAAATTATAAGTTAACTAGGATTTAATTGGGACTTAATTAAGAGTTAACCAAAAGTTAACTCAAAATTAATTCAGACTTAATTAAAAATTAACAAAAATTTAACTAAAAGTTAACTAAGAATTAATTAGGAATTATGGATGAACATAATGGAAGAATACCATTTATTGGAAGATGGTGTTTAATGTTCGCATCTGTCATAATTGTAAACCTTCCAACTGTAAACCCACCATTGGAGGTTCCCCCTTTTAAATATGGACAAATTTATAAGATTATATCTCACCAAAATCCAAATAAAAAGTAATATGAAATTACAATAGGGAACTTTTTAACTTGCATTTGTTTGGATTTTGTAAGAACAATTTCAAATTCATTAGGTTGGTGAAGGAAGTGGGTGCCTTTGTAAACACATGTATTATGTTTTATATCATGTCATGTTTTGTGAGCAATTCAAAAGTTTCATCCATTTTCCAACTTGGAGTTGTGATGAAGTTTGTCATTTATTGAATCACGATGTAACTTTGGTGCAGGTAGGAATATTATTTTGAATTGTCAAATCTAACATTCGTCTTAATGTTATGTGTTTGGCTTTTAGATAACAACTTGCAAAGGATGTTATTGCTTTGGTTTTATAAACGATTTGATAAATGTTCATTCAACATTTTGTTTAACACGAATGATCATACACTATTAAATATAAATTAGTTATCAAATTAATTTAAATGTTCGTTAATAATTAAAACATTATCTTCAAAGATTATGGGAAATAATTTATAAGTTTCAATTATAGACAATTGCAACAAAAAATATGTATAATATCCTCACTACACCAAAATGTGTCCTAGTTCATTCTGGGTTTCACTAGATTTTGAGTGATTTAGACATGGTGAAACTAGTCAACCCCCCAATGAATGGGGACCAATTGCTACGGATAGTGAATTGGTCCACTAGAACCTAGTGAAACAAGGTTATTTTCAAGTGAAATACAAATTTACTAAGCCATTTCACTTGCTAGTTAATTAACTAAACAACATGAAAATTAATTAAATTTAAATTATTTAATATTTAATATATTATTTAATATTATTGATACTTTCATGATTTTCAGCCTATGAATTATTGACACGTGTCAGTACTTATGGTAGGTTTAAAACCTAACCTAAATACATAAGCCATGTAATCAACTTAAATAAACACCTATTATAAGGAATTACATAAGAGAATTCTCGATCAACTTACCATTGTTGACCACAAACACACCATTTGTGAAGTTTGATCCCTTGACCTTTAGGATGGAGACAAACATCCCTATCATCAAGCCACCACAATTGTTGTGATAATGTGTTACATTGCATTCTATTTATCAAATATTTCATTTTAAAAATTACAAAAACATAAATTCTGAAAATTCATATATCAATAAAATTTTGTCCAAATGAAATGATTAAAGTTTAATTTAATTTTTTAAAATAATGTACATAATTACATTTATTTCCTTTTGAAAGTGTAAAATCATTTGAACAATTTTTTTTTGAATATCATTATTCAATAACATTTCAATGACCATTTTTTTGAAAAAGAAAATGTTTAATAAATGGATAAGATTTTTGCTAATATAATAATACTACTTATGTTAGGCTATTTTTAACTATTTTAGAGTTATTTTTCATTGTTCTAAGTTATTTCACCCTATAATATTTATGGCAATTTATGGTTATTCTCAAATTTTTTGGTTATTTTTAATTATTTCACCCTAGGTTACTTTCGGTTATTCTAAATTATTTTTTATTATTTTATGTTATTTTTGGTTATTTTGGGCCATTTCACCTTAAGTTACTTTCAACAATTATAATTTTTTTTGTTATTCTATGTTATTTTTTATTATTGTAGGGTATTTTCATTTTAAGTAATTTATAACTATTATAGGTTTTTTTTTCTATTTTAAACTATTACATCTTAAGCTATTTTCAATTATGTGAGGCTATTATTGATTACTTTTACCTATTGAAGGTTATTTCACTTTATGTTATTATTAGTTATTTTTGTTTATATTACCATAGGCTATTTGTGACTATTCTATTAGTGGTTATTATTGGTTATTCTATTGATGCTTATTGGCGCCTATTTTATTGACGCCTATATATTCTATTGGTGATTATTGTTGGTTATTCTATTAATGACTATTGATGCTTATTTTATTGATGCTTATTTTATTGGTGGTTATTTTATTGGTGGCTATTGATGGTTATTTTATTAATGACTATTTTATTAGTGACTATTGCTTGTTTTTCTATTGGTGGCTATTGATGGTTATTTTATTAATGACTATTGCTTGTTTTTCTATTGGTGGCTATTGATGGTTATTTTATTAATGACTATTGCTTGTTTTTCTATTGGTGGCTATTAATGGTTATTTTATTGATGATTTATAATTGATTATTCTATTAATGGATATTGGTGGCTATTTTATTAATAGCTATTAGTAATTATTTTATGTTAAATTATCATAGGCTATTAATGGTTATTGGTGGCTATTTTATTAATGGCTATTAGTAATTATTTTAAGTTAAATTATCATAGGCTATTAATGGTTATTGGTGAATATTTTATTGATGGATATTGGTGGTTATTTTCAATTAAATTATCATAGGTTATTTATGGTTATTAATGGCTATTATGTTAGTGG
>Ga0116227_10002363_pt1 | contig 43031 bp, 29 predicted proteins | sample S1TSphgellanicum_FD_89693 | JGI IMG/M metagenome (GOLD analysis project Ga0116227, IMG submission 89693) | Host-associated microbial communities from peat moss isolated from Minnesota, USA - S1T2_Fb - Sphagnum magellanicum MG | ecosystem: Host-associated > Plants > Peat moss > Unclassified... | reverse complement strand
TTTTTTTTTTTTTTTGAAATTTTATTTAGAATATTGGAAATTTTCAATGCTTTTTACATTGCCATAATTTTTATTATAGTTCAATGGATGCCAGAGTGAGCAGCCGTTAAACACACTTTTATTAGATATTGGCAATTTCAAGGCTTGCATTTGCCATAATAATATTGGCAATGGATGTCAGTTGCCATTTTAGCACACAAACTTAATAGACATATTGGGAATTGCAATGATCAGATTGCCCAGAAAAACAATTTTGCCAATAATAATAATATGCTGGATGCCAAAGGTATTATTATGATGCATGTGAAAATTAGCTGCACCAGAAACCCTAACCATTATGAACAGGGAGGGGGGTCTGGATAGTGGAACTTATCAACATACAAAAACAAAGAAATAATTTTCAACAGATTGATACCTACTAAATAAGTAACTTACTATTTACTTACAAGTTGAACAACGTTGGGGTATATTTGCCAATCCGGTCTATTCCCATGGTCAGCTGTATGTGCTATGTCACAGGTCACAAGCAGTGCAAACATCAAGATTTTCAGCGGCCAGGGTCTTGATGGATACATGTGGAATGTCGTATATAAAGAGGTTTTGGAAATGTAATTTGTAATTGTAATTTTGTAATATGTATCGTCAAATACACACACCTGTGCATTAGGCACGGGGTTCAAACTAGGCAACTTGTAAACACCTTCTCTACCTACAACCCATTTGGGAAAGGAAAATTGGTTATCAACTTGTCACCTTCTCTAGACATGCACCAATTTTTTTGGGTTTTTGTTTGCACTTCTATGCTGGAGGATTCTAACCTCATTGATGATGGTTCTTAAGTGTTTCAGACACTTCTGACAAGCATGGGTGGTGGGGGAAAAGGAGCTGAAGCAGCTTTGGTATCAAGCAAAAGACACTTCATCCAAACCCAGTGTTGTTTCTTGTTGTTTGTTGTATGTAGTCCATGGGGATCTGGTTTCAAGTGTAAGAAACCATTATACTGGGATGTTTCTAGAAGCTATCCCAAAGGCAAGGGGGCCCACTTACTTAGTTGGCTAATTTACCAAGCAATTTTAAAAACATACTCTCCAGTTTTATAAATTAAAAATTTTAAAAATTAAAAAAAATTAAGACACATTTAGCATTTCTTTCTTGCTTTTCCCAAGCTATATTTTCTTGCAAAAGCTGACTTACTGCTCAGCCTCGGCATCATTCCCATGTGATGCTCTCATCCCACACAACCCTCCTCCCCATCACCTCTCCCCCCACAAAGGGCAAGGGGATGGGTAATATAAAGGATGTATTGCCGCAATCAATGGTTTTTTTTGGGGGCCAAGTTTTGCTACTTGGCAACCCAGAAAAAAATTCCAGTCAGACCCATATAAAGGAATTTTTGTGAATTTGCTGTCCTTCGACTGAATTTGCCATATTTAGAAAATGTTCCATAAGATAGCCAAAATATAGAAGGATTTTCTTGAATTTGGCTAATTCGTCTTTGTGGATGGATGGCCAGTGTGGCCACATCAAAAAATCGACTTTAAAAGAAAATCCATGGCCATGATAGTAGGGCAATTACCCACTATTATTTTCAGTGCTGGCCATATAAATGTTTGGGATTCACAGTTTACACATACCATAAGTGAATAGCACATGCATTGGGTCTCTGTGAAATAATTGTTTAATTTTGAAGATTTCATTTCAACAAATAAAATGTTCAAGAATATTCCAAAAAATGCTTCATTTTCACTCACCCAAAAAAAAAGAATCTTTGAGAAAAAAACTTGTTGAAATTTCTTCCAACATTTCTAAAAATAATGTAAATTTTTTTACAACTTCCAACATTTGCTTTGTTTCAACTAGGGTAAAATGTGAGTGGATTCAATGACCCACACTAGGTATTTTACTGTGCTTTGTCAGATGCTTTGGTGGGTGCCCCTCACCCACAAGAATAGTGCACAATCCCCAACAATTGACAAGTTCAAGTGACAACTTCTAACCCTTTTAGGTGCAATAATTGGATGTGGATGAAAGCTGCCAGCTTTCATCCACACCCAATTATATAGCACCTCAATGGCTATGGATTCCTATCTAAAGTTGTGAAAAACTGTAAAACATGGAAACACTCTCCAAACTATCACTATTTGATCACATTAAATGAAGTTGGAATAGTGAGTAGTACTTGGGTGGCTTTCATGTCAACACATCCTAGTTAGTCCACCAGGAATCCACATCATATTATTGCAATGAGATTTTCACTTGGAAAGGTGACTTTGCTACCAATCCAATTCACTTCCATGTAGCTTCTTAGTATATCTAACGGTAAGCTAACAGAATCCCCACCGGGTTATTTACTGTTGTGGAACCCCACCCATAAAAAGTGAAACTCGGACAGCAAATATGTGAGAACTACTGGTTGCAAACCACCTGGACCAATCATTATGTTTGACCAATCAGAAACAGGGAGCAGCAATCGGATCATATTTATTACACTCTTCTCTTCTACCAGCTACATGGCGTTGCTGGGCCTTTTTACCAGCCTAAGCAAATTGTAGCAAAGCCACGTTCCTGAGCTAAACCGGCATGTTTTGACTTTTCTACATCTGATATTAATGTTGAGCACCGGTGGGGATGCTAGCATAGCAAATAACCACCCCATGTCATCAGGGTCATAACAGATTGTCTTCCATACACTTGTCAAATACACCACTAGTCAGGTTTACTCACTTGTAAAGTTGGAATCATTCACTCCAAGCACATCATTTTGTAGGTCATTATTTGTGTGTTTGTTGGTTTTACTCATAGGGAAGAGACTATATGCATTGGGTTATGATTTGGGCATAATTTTTTTTTGGGAGGGGGCTTGAACTTGGCCCAATGTGCAATTGACATCTGGAGTATTGTATGCGCATATGATGAATGGGCATGTTCCATAAAAATGTATAGATCTATCTATAGGAGAAATTTTAATTTGGTAAAGGAATTATTTCTGGGTTTGAAGTTTGAACCTGCCATAAAGGGCATAGCCATTATGTGATGAGCTGCTTGTTAAAAGAAAGCCAGGCCGCACGTTCCCTATGAGTTTGATGAGAGTCCATGCACAAAAGCAATACCATGAGAAGGGTGGTCTTTTGGAAGGATGATTGAAAGGAACAAGAAAATGAAATAATGTTGTCATGTAACAGCTGCTACACTTTTGTTATTATTATTATTATTATTATTATTTTCTTCAAAGAGTGGTACAACATTTTAGCAAAGATCAAGCTCAAAATTTGACATGAAATTAGGGGTGTTCTATGAAATAAAATTCTCAAGGTCACTTTTATAAGCTTTTTCTCACTAGTGCAACTCATAAAATTGCACTTTTGCATACACGAGTTTCATGGCAAAATGGCCATTCTAAAATTGGCTGTCTTTTTGATTACCGAAACTTTTCTCATCATCTCAAAGCATTACACTTGCAAGCTTTTTTGCACACTAAATTGCACACATGAACTTTAGTAGGTTCATGGCCATCTCCACCAGAGCTTTAAGGTTATGCTCATGTTCAGTTTGCTGGAAAGGTTGTTGTCAAGACTGAGACCAACTTTACACTAGGGCCCACAAACCGACCAGACCCATTGGCTCTAAACTAGAGGACCCAACCCCAAAACTTCAATAACATACAAGGTGGCAACCCTTGCATGGTGGTGTTGTTTTGGCACTACACTTTTTGGGCAAGTTTACAGAAAGGAATCCTTGCAAAAATCAAGACTTAACTTCTTGGATTTTGCCCAAGAGTTCGTACCATGAATTTCATCATATGTTTTTTTCAATCTTTTAACTATCGGATGGATGTCCTTTCTCAAGATGTGAAAACAAGGAAGACAAAATGGAGGCAAGTTTTGAAGAAGATGAGGCAAATAGGGACTTTATGCTTTTCATCCATGGTGAAGCTAAGAGAAAAATTGTTGAAATTCGCAAGAAGGAGAAATAAAGGGAAGAAAAAAGAGGAGGAAAAAAGTTTATAAAGAAAGATGACTTCTCCGCCAACTTAGAAGGAAACTTCCAACATAGTACACTTAAGCATCAACCCAACCATGCATAAAATACAACAAGATGAACAAAAACACTAAATATATTTCAAAAAGATCCCAATATCAATGAAGTCATGACCATAATTCCCCCGAAAAAGCCAATTATCAATAGCATAATGGTTAATCACAATTTCAAATTTGCACTCATCACATTTGGGCAAGATGTAAGTTATTTCAATTTTTAACAATTCATTGAATAAAATCTACCCATTTACATCAGAGAACAAATTAACATCCTTTTATACAGTCTTCCAAATTTACAACAAAATCAACTTAACAAATTGATATCACCAATGGAGGATGAAGTTCATCCATGATATGTTATATTCATATTGAGCTATAATTCGAAGCAAGGCAAAACATAAAGCCATTGTTAGTGTGTAACCATATCACATTTTAACATGCCAACATTGGAATTTTGCACATAGATGAGTATAACCAATTTGCATTATGTGGCAAAGTGGACCAACTATGTGCAAATAAGCTATTAAAGTTCTCTAATCTGTCATGAGAGATGGGGCATGGAGACTCACAACATGCTTCTTTGTAGCACTTCATAGAATTGCAATCCATTCAAAATTGCTTAAGAAATGACCTGTATTGCATAATCAGGACCTTTCACTGGAGCATCCAAGCAACCCACCTGATACAGGTTGAATGCTGATCTGTGGTGTTGTTGCTGGGGGGTGGGTCCAGCATGAGGAAGTGACAAAATGCTCAGAATAGGCAAGTGTGATTTTGCAACATATCCAACAGCCATGAGTTGTACTCACATTTCTCCTTGCAAACCTGAGCTGCCTTGACATTCACCATTTCCATCAAAGAATACCCTGACCTTTGTGGCAAGTCCACAATAACTGGCTCCTTGCACTGATATGCATTGTTAAAATCTGCTTGATACCCCCATGCCTAGCAAGATTGTTTACTACCAACATGTTGCAGGTCCACCAAACAGCCTTGTCCAGGCATCCGCACTTGACTGAAACAGCAGGCTCTGACCAAGATAGGACAGCATCCCCATCAAGGTTCAGGTTAGCATCTTTGCAGCTGGACTCTTGCTAAGCAGCCAGACACAAGGCTACAGTATCATCACACCACTGAGATGGGACAACCATGGCCTTACCCAAGGCTATATACAGACCACAAGCAGCTGCCGTCAGCCTATTCATTGTCTCATAAATCAACATTTCCGGAGACTTTTACTTTGCTAGCTCTGTTGTAGTAGAAGGCTCAGCAACATTGGCCAGCCTCAAGATCAAGCTAGACATTTTCTGCACGGCACACAAGTTGCCCCATCCATGCCATTGGGGTCAGAGTTGCTGCATTTGCTGCCTGGTCTCTGTGAGCCTGATGAAGGTAATCATCTGCACTATGAAGCATTGGCAGGAAATCACACTCTACTCCACAATGAGATGATGGGATGTTGTGCAACTGTGCCACATTCAGATATCTGACAACTAGATAAACGTCATCTTCTCATAGCCTTGAACCAGAACCCAAACTGGCACTCAGAGTGGTGCTGCAGCTCAACCCGTCCATCACCTCCTCTATGTCTGACTTGACATCATCCAGTATTGAGATCTGCCAAACAACCTCTGTCTGGACCTTGTTGTTACTAGTCAATACTTCAGAGGTTGGTGAGCCCAACTCAGCTATCAATGAGGATGAGCTCCTTACCAGAACTGCAGATACAGAAAGATTGCATTCTGCTCCTAAAAGGGAGTGTGCCATCTTACTCTGCAATCCACTCTCCAAATCCAAAAACTTCCTCCCCACACACAAGTTTCAAATGTCCAACTGTCACCTTCAAATGCTCTGTCAGGCCTCCACACACTGCCTGTGTCAGTGCGACAGACTGATGTGGGGTAAAAGCTTGAAACAAGACAGATATGTTATGGCCTGTAGATTAACCACAAAATGAGACAGGCAAATGTGGGAGGCTTTACACCTGAAGCAAAGCTTTGAACCCCTTCTTTTCTATGAAAACCATAGATGATCCAATGCATCAACAGCAGAGAAGCATGTTGGGTCCCTGTTGATAACTGATGCAGCCAACAAGAAGACACCTCCAAATTCATCGGCATGCCTGAAGATAACAGAGAGACAAGCGGGCAATGCACTCTCTTCTGACCCATGAAGCTGTGCAGTATTATTGCCCGGGGCATACATTCCTAGAGCAACAGCACGAAGCTTTGAGAAGAAGCCTTTTAGGGTAGGGAATTAAGGTGTCTGATTGGCCCCCAGCTGCTGCAATGCCACATCCTCATCCTCCACTACCAGGGCCTTTCCCTTGGTGGCCACTTGAACCTCTGCCCTATGCAGCTGAGTCCTTTTCCACATAAGCCACTTCCAGTTTCAGTCTAACAAGAGTGTGTCATTCAGTCAACCAAGATCTCGAAACAATGTACCAGCTGGTTCCTATAATCCATGAAATCTTCAAGAATGTGCATTGCTGCACTGACAAGACAAGTGTGCTCAGGGTCCATATCCTTGAGAAGAGGTAGGAGTGTTGGAATCAGACCACCTTCCCTTAATACAGCATAACCTGTTGATGAAGATACAAGAAGAGCCTCAACAAAAGGTATTATTGAATACCCCATAGTACTATCTGTAATGGAGCCAATAGTTTTCTGCATGAGGCTCGGTAGAATACCATGATGGCCACCTGTGCTAATAACAGTCAGATAACTATGCAACAACTGACGGTCCCCTTCTGTTTTGCATGTGGAGCTGAGGGATGTGAATGACTTGAGGTCTGGACACCTTTCTGTCATCACAGCTGTCAAAAGCATCACCCTCTGCATAAAATTCAAAATGCAGGGCAGCCCCCAGTTTACATGCATCGAAATTACAACTGTTTTCCATAGCACAAGCCAGTAACCCTAACCATTCATCTTCACCCCCCCATCATGTTACAAAGAGAAAAGGTGAGCATTCAGGGCTGCATCTTCATGCCACCACATCACATGATTTGACTGCACATGTTTTTCCACAAATACTGCCAATGTCTGCAATGTGGCAATTACTATGTCTGAATCCATTGAAGCAAATCATGATGAGAACTCCTGCAGGCATACCACCAGAACTGCTTGAGTTTGAAGAGCTGTAAATACATGTTACAGTTGCATAAAAACCAGCAGTTAGCAAGACAGAAAGGGAGGGCCATGGTTAAAAGGATTACCTCATTAGAGTTGTATCATCGTCTCAATATTTTGCCAATGCATCTCCATTCAAGTCAGTAGCCTTTTCCTTTTCCTTCTTCTTTGTCTTTATGTTTGTGCAGTTCCTTCTGTGTTCCCTTATCCAGTGAAACAAGAGTATCCACATCATTGTAATGACATAGATGCAATGTCAAGAGTGAGAAAATTAGATACTAGGGTATGGACATGGAGGAGGGAACCACATGAAAGCACATCCTTGTAACCCTAGGTTTGCATCACCCAAGGGCACTGTCAATACTGTAGAAACCCAAACAGTAAACCTAGCTTCTAATCAGAAGATCCTGTGATGCAAATGCAAGGTCAATCTAAAGCTAAACATAACAAAAGATCATGACTAAACTTGCAATTGCCAAGGGAGAGGAGCAAAAGAAAAGCACTTAAAAGTACCATTGCACTCATACGTCCATGCTTCCATAGAAACTGCCAGTGAATTAAGTGCACTGCATAAACAAGGACACTATCCAGTTTCAAAAGAAGACCTATGCCTTATCCTAATCCTTGATAACACAAAGACAGCTCATTCATGACCAAAAGCACCAATGATATAAGTACCACAAGCCACCTGAACTGCAGAAAAGCAGCAGGAGGAATGTGCAACACAGATAAGGCAATTTGAAACAACTGCTGCAGAAAACCCTGCTACAAAAAATGCTATGCATGTAATCAACCAATTCCCCCTCACCAGACAGAAGTAATTGATTACCACCAGCCCCCAGATGAGAAGAGAAACACCTCACAAACCTTGTCCCTGCTTATGTCTGCAACTACCTGAACCCAGACGCTCGCAAGTGAATTACAGAATTCCCAAAATGTGATCAAAACCAATAGAAATATTCGCTTCTTTGAAACAATGTCAATGCTTCCAATAAGCTCTTTTGCTTCTCAAGTCAAGCTTTCTGGATCAAAGCAAATCCCTAGATCTTGAAGAGAAAACAAAACAGATCAAAGCTCTTCCCTTCCTCCTTCTGGTGAAGAAGAAATTGGTTCACAGGCTATGATTCTTCTTGCTTTCCTGGACTAACGGCACAGATCAAAAGCTCATTTCCTCCTCCTCTAATGCAATTGCTTCCAGCAAAGAAAATGAAAAGACAATGAAACGTTCAAAACAGCAAGAAACAACATGATGTACAAGTAAAAAACATAAAAATTGTGACAGTGAGACATCAACTGGTTTTGACATAATATAGGTCGGAACCATTTCCTGGTTTCATCATCCAAAAAGACAAGACGCCTAATGGAACCTAAAAGCTGCTCCCCTAAACCAGCTCCCATGTACCATCATCACTGGCATGAGGCTGGCCCCACTTCACATGTGGCCTCATCCAAGGCCTGTTCTGGCAGAATTGTGTGACTGCATGGAAATATACACAGTTATGCATGTACCATCTGAACCCTTAATCATGCTTCAAGAGTGACATATGGAGTCAGAGCTCCAAATTAGCAACAAATTCCCCACATCACCACCTGTACATGGGTTGAAACAGAAATGAAATTTCATGATCCACTGAACAATCTATATTGACAATAGTAATATAACAGCTCTACATCACCTGTACCCAGATTTTAACAGAAAGGAAATTGTGCAATCCACTAAACAATTTATACTGACACTCCGTTGCTAACCCTCCCTAGCTCTGCTCAATCACAGAACCCCCAAACGTATAATTCATCAGCTCGCATCAATAGAGCACATGTTGCATCTTGAACAAAAGACCAGGGGGGTTTAAAGAAAACATGCACATACTCTGTCCTTGGATCATGACAAAATGAGATGTCTGTTGTTGAAATAGTCTCAAATATTACAACCAATACCAGAAGGTGCTGAAGAAGTACCTCACCTCGGATTCCAAGAAACCCCCATGGTGTTAGTAGTTCCCACTTTTTTCTGGTGTTGTTGGATGGGGCTTAACACAAACTGTTCCAAAAAGTCTAGAACCACTTTTAAACAGTCTAGGTCTATTGCCTCTTACAGGCAAAACACAATCTGAGAGAAGAAAATGAATGTTTTGCCCTGATGCCCATTTCTTCAATCAATCAAGGATGTCAAGCTGTATTATGTGTCACAATTTGTTTTTTTCAAATCAATGCTATTTCAGATGATCAAATAACTCTGCTCTACTTTAGTTACTTTGGATGTTTGCTCTCTGTCCAGCAGATATGCAGCCCATCTTTCTATGCTGGAAGAGGCTCCTCCTTCTCTGCAATTGTGCAAGGTGAGCCAAAAATTCAGCATCAGATGATATGGTTTGCCTGTCAAACTTACATTCCTCTTACTTCCCCAAACAGTTACAGCCCTATTCTTACACATCTTGAAGCTGTCAGATTGGTGGAAAACCTTATGGTGTTAGGGACATACCTCTTGAATTGCTCTTGAACCTTGCAGGAGATTCTTCCTGCTTTCTCTCAACTGGTACTTTGGGAACATCAGGAAGATCCAGCACCTCATCTTCAAGGGCAGCATCTTCATTTGCTTGTGCAGAATCATTGGTCGTGCTAGCTTTTGTCGCCTTGACTGATCTGTCTGGTCCCTCAGCCAGCTCTGCAATGCCCTGTTTGATAGGTTTTGCTCGTACTGGCTCCTGGTTCACCTTGATATCTTCCTGCACCGTTGCTGATTCCTGCACAGGTACATCTGGCATGTCTTCCAGTGCCAACTGAAGCAAGCAGAAACATGACTGCATTAGCTCTACTCACACAATAGGATACCTTTTTGATAGGAGTGGTGATTGAACTGACACCAATACCATCTCCATTTTCAATACAAGAGAACAACAAATAGAGAGTGAAATTCAATAACATAAGCAAAGAAGGAAGAAGAAAACAGAAACAAAGGGATCAACATGACCAGAAAACCAGGTCATTGGGTGGAAAAGGAAATGGTAATCGCATTTTGCAAAACTCTCACCAGTTCTTCAAGATCATCAAGCTCTGCCAAAACAGCTTCCTCATCTTCAGCAGAGAGTTGTTCGCTGAAGACAGCATTGATTTCCTGCAACCAACCAAATTTACGAATGTTCAGATAAATAGACCATAATAGAAGATACCACAACAAAATCCCACTATGTAAAATGGAATGTAAAACTTCTAAAAAGAAGCTCTTGATTTCTAGGAGAGCCACAAAAACAAAATAGCTCGTAATGACAGTCTCAAGCTCATCAGCAGAGCTGAGGATGATGGGTAGACAGTGCAAGAAATGTCTCCCCAGGAAGAAGGATCATCCTGCACGAGTGAGAGAGAGATAGGGCTGAAAAACAAAGAGGCACAGAAGGAAGGAAGGAAGGCAGACATACATCTTGGTAGGCTTTGGACTCCGCAGAATCATCAAGGAGCTTCTTTACATCTTCTATATCGACTTCACTCTGCAGCTGCTTGATGGCTTTTTGCCCTGTCTTCAGGCTCTCAAAAACCGCCTTCTGTTTACTGGCTATTTCAATATCCGACAACTGCTCACCACAGTTTCATGCCTTAGAAATCATGTCTCTTCTCTGAAAGAAGAGAAGTGTGATGGACATTATCAAGCAAAGAAGAACAGAAGTTCGATAGAACACTATCAAGGAAGAAAGAAGAGGACTTTGATTGACATCATCAAGCAAGAAGAGAAGAAGAAGAAGAAGAATTTGCACCTGCTGTTCAACATTCAGAAGCCAAACATCAACTTGCTTCAACAGATCTTCTTGCACTTTCTTCTTTTTCAATGCCACCAGCGCCCTTTCTTTCCTCTTCTCGCGCACCAGCTCTCTTGCCACTTCTTTTTCTCTTTCTATCACCGCTTCAAGCTGCAACCCGTGCATACACCACAAAACCAAACACAAAACAACAAAAAAGATTGTAAAGGAGTCCTTGGCTCAATCACAGAAGAAGAAGAAGCTTGTGACAGAAAGAACTTTAAGAACTTTACAATCTTTCTTGTAAGAAAAGAAGAAAAAACATTGCACAAAACCGTTCCATTTCTCAAATTCTTTAACCCTAATCGATTCTTTCTCTCTACGAAAACGGATCACACACCCACAAACGGTCCGGGACTAGAACCCGCCGTGGTGGTGGTGGTGGCGGTGCTGCTGATCACCGTCAACACGAGAGACTTGCAACAAAAACAAGGCTTACGCAAGAAGCTCGACAACCCAAAAAAAAGCAGAAATTGCAGGAGGAGCAATACAATAGCAAGAAGAAGAAAGGAGAAGAAGAAAAAACTCCTGCTCCTCCTCACCTGCTTCTGATACTGCGAGAGCTTGCGGCGCTGTGTCTTGAGAGCAAGAATGGCTCGATCCACATCCGTGACCTTCGTCTTCTTCGCGAAGACGTTCCCCATGCTTGCGGTGTACTCTCTCCGTTACGCTCCGTCACAGCAGAACTATGACATAAGAAAAAAACCACACAAATCTCGTCTGACAAGAATAATTCGCAATCGATCGCAGAAGAATCGGAAAAGGAACTGAATTGCGAGTCTCCTTATTAGTCTCTTCTCTCTCTCTCCCTCTCTCTCTCGACTTCTTGTTCTTGTAGTTCTTGTTCGGTTTTCGTTGTCTTCTTGCTCCATCTCATTCTCTTCCTGATCATGGCCTCGCGGTTGCTTCTCGACGAACGTTGATGTACGTGGCTACAGTGACGGACGCGAGACAAAAATACGTTCTTCCAGTTTCAAGCTTTCTTCTTCCCATAGATTTTATTGCTGTTTCCTGATTTGTGCTGCTTTTGGTATGGATTTGCTTCCTGATTCAGTATTTGTGTTCAAGATTGCTTCTAGATTCAGCATTTTTGGCTTGCAGATTCTGGTCTATTAAGCTTGAAGCTTACGTACAATTTCTGCATACTGAAAGATGGATACCGGTGGATATGGAGATGAGCAACAACAAGCAAGAAGATCATTGCACTACTGTTGTTTGTTCTCTTAAGTACCTACAAGTCCAAAGAAAGTTGTACCAGCCTGAGAAGAAAATTTTGTCTTCTGCTTGTCAGATTGCTTCCAGATTTTGCTTCCAGATTGCTTCTGCTGGTGAACAACATGGCTTTTCAGTTACTGACAGTATGTCTTCTGACAGAAGAAACTCAGTATGTTGATTTGATGTCTGACATTTGACCTCCACTGACTTGCAAGGTACTCCTCTGAGAGCTCATGATGTCAGTCAGTTGGTTGGTCGATCTGGGGGGATGTTCTGATGGGTGTCACTGAACTTCTTGCATATGATGATGGTGCACCAAGTTGATATCAACCATATGTGTTGCTGGTGAAGAAGGTCACTGAACTTCTTGCATGTGATGGCACACCAAGTTTAGGGTATGATATGGAAGGTATGTTTCTTATGGTAAGAGGAATTGCACACAACAAATTTGTGGCAAGTAAGGTGAACAATGAAAGAAAGCTCCCTGGTCACAGATGTGTGTGTATAACATGGAACTGCAGCAAATCTGCAGTACAAAGGGTAATGCTACTTCTTCACATTGTGCTTTTACCCAATTTATTGGAAGCTATTCTGCTACTGTAGTTCAACTGTATGCATTGCCTTCTCCTTTTTCTTTATAGCGATTTGTGCGACTCTCCTAGAGATGCTTTTCCAGTGGTGAATGCAGATGTACTACTGCATCCAAGTAGTTGCCAGTGGTGTCGGCACTTAAAAGAATACCTACATACAGGGTGCAGCAGGAGGAGGCCACAGCCATTCTCCTCTATTCGGTAGGCTTTCTCTATACCTTTAATATGTACTTAGATGCTTGCTTGTGCAATATTGGCAAACATTTTTGGTAAACATGCTCTCAATTGTGAAATGGGTCAGTTGTGAACCCAATGCATATTGCAATATTCAACTAGAATGTTCAAGCTTGAGTGTGAGCCCACTTCTGTTAAATATGCACATTCATCATCAGGTATGTACAATTGAAAGCTCGCTAATGGTGAGGCTTCAAGTGATGGAAATACAAAGACATATATGAGGGGAGGAGGAGACAGAATTACCTATGTAGGTATCACCTTTGAAACTCATTCTCAATGCTAAACTGCAGGGAATTGGAAGTGTGGTATCTATCCCCTCCTGGTTCATCTCTGCAAAACAAATGGCAAAGCTTTGCTATCATCCATATTTGCAATTTGGAACACTTGCTTGCAGGAAGGCCAGCAAGTTTGTGGCACAAGGAAAGACCAGGCTGCTGCGTCTCTTTCTTTCTTCTTCCTCACCCCTCCATTGCCTTCCTTTAATCTTGTAACTGGGAATTTGGGTTTATGTAATTTAGTATTCAATTTCTTTGTTGAGGAGGACAACATGTTTGCTGGTGTTGGGGATGTCAGGCATGTGACAGTTTTTTGTCTACTCACACACAAACGCACACACAAGACAAAGCAAATCTTTGCAACAATGAGCAGACAAGAGAGAATTTGATCATGGAAGAGATGGCCGCGTTTTATTGGGAGGATATATATCAGGGCACTGTTATGATTAGCAATGCATGCACATCCTAAACTTTCCATGAGTGACGTAGGTTGTGGTGCATTTCTGTTTCTATACACAACTGTTTTCCTCTTGTGTTTCCCATCAAAGATTTAACATGAAATTTTTGGCAAAGAAACATGAAAAAATGTCACATTCTGTCAATTTGACACAGGAATATCTAAATCTCATAAGAATTGAGAAATCTCCATTATTGTGAGTAAGAAAAAGCAATGTGATGTTAACATTTCTTCAGCCAGCAACAGAGAATAGGAAAGGCTAAACAGAGAACGAAGGACCAAGAAACAAAAGACAAAATAAAACATGAAAGCAGAATTAACAATAGTGCTAGTCTAACACTTGTTCAGGGACTATCAACAGAAGCATGTATGATGGTGACTTCTTTTATCACGTCTTTCTTGTTGACTTCATCATCAGCTCCTTACAGTGAGGAGAGGCCAGTGAGAACACTAACTTTTGTATCAAATTTTTGTTGCAATTCCAGAAGCAATGGCAAGACTCAGCCATGCTATTGGCCAGCAACAAACAAAGCAAGGAAATAACAAAAAACAAAAATACAGTAGCATAGACAAAACGCACAGAAAAGGATACCAGCAGCGAAGAACAAAGACCAAGTGCTCCCCACTTACAAGGCTTTATATATAATCACTCAAAATACTCTAATATACGAAAAGGAATTTTTCATTATTGAGCAACCTTCTAGTCCTCTTTAATAGAATCTTTAGAGGGTAGCCTTTATTTTTCAAGAGGATAATAATATTGACCATGTGAGAGACAAAGAACCCTTTACAAGTACAAAGCCTCAAAACTTGTAAAATTGACTATTGATAACTCCCGAATTAGCAATAATTGAGACATCAGAAAGAACATGAAACATTTGATTATTTCAATACTTACATACTATGGTTGAGAATGTTTGTCAAAAATATCATAGGATATATCTTGAGGACTTCATTTTCACAGGTAGATCCAAGAATTTACAAGAGAAGCCTTTAGAAATACAATTCAACTCACAAGATGTTTTTAGGTGTCTACCACTGACAAAAGAGTCTTGGTCTAGGTACATAAAATTCTCAAAGTCTGAAAATCAAGAACAAAAAGATCATCCAGAAACCGACAAACAAGGGACAATCTATGAAGCACAACAAGACATGTCTTATTCTTCAAGAAGAGACGCTTTAAGAATTCAAACTCATAAAAAAAGAGATGGGAATTAGGCAAATGGACCACACAGTTAGTACCCACGGGGATACCAATAGATTCTCTAAAAGCACAATGACCAAAACAAAGAAACAAATTATCTAGCAAGAAATCCAACCAAGAGATCAAATTTGAAGCCTCCACAACTTTTAAGCTATGAAGATTTTCAAACAAATTTATCTCTTCTTTATTTTTCAGCCACAAAAACCTAAAGTTCAAAGTAGATCTTTGAAACCAACCAAACATTAAAACAATGAAGCTTTGACATTCAATGACACAATTTATTGATCAGAACTTTCATATGAGCTTTAGGATCCAGTAGGTCAATTTTAGTGTGTAGAGTCGAGAAATTAAAAGACTGCAACAGGAATGGAGAAGTTTTATCAACTTCTAAATCTTGAAAGGTTAAGTTGTTTTATTACATCAACTATTCTTGCAAAGTTGTTGAGAATCTAACTACTAACACAGAGGAACATTGTTAATTTTGACACCAAAGGTCATTTGACTGTAGGAAAAATAGCTTTGTAGAAAGAACTCAGCCATTTGGAAACTTCAGTAAGAGAAATAGAGCTGGCTGCACACATAAATCTAGATTTAATTGAATTTTTATGAAACTTCCAAAAAGCACAAAGAAACTGAAGACATGTGCAATACTTTTCATCACTAAAATTATGAATCTTATTAAAAGAAAGACAAGATTTCAGGATTTCAGACTAGGCAAGATTAGAGCACAAAGAACACTCCACTTAACTAGGCCTTGGTGTGAACATGGCTAATTAACTGATTGGGAAAAAACTCTACTTCAGAAATTTTACAATTCTCATGAAATTTCTGAGAACTCTTTTCATCTGATCTTATAATTAATTTCTGCCAAATCAGACAAGAAGGCACAAGTCCACATCCCATCAGCAAAATCAACTATGTCAAAATCAACCCATAAAAGTAAAAGAACATAAGCAGCAGGAAGTTGTAAATCAACATCCAGCATGCTCATACCAGACTCTAATATATTTTACTTTTAGTGTACAATAAAGAATCATAATCTGATGAATCATCCAGCAATATTAACCCTCTTGGATACAAGAAGGTAGCTGACACAAAGTTTTAAGCAATCAAAGAGAGACCTGGAGTAAGGTGAGTAGCTTAGCTGTCTTCCCAACTCTAGCTTCTTCAATGAAGTTGAATATTTTACTGAAATCTGCCATTTTTTCCTGAGAGGTGTTAGTTCTAGCTTTCCCTGTCAATCAATCTCCTTTCATATCATAACTAAGTTAGCTATACACCACAGTGATTATAATCAACACTGCACTCCAATCCCTCCTCCCCTCTTTCTCTACCTCTCTTCTTCCCAACCCAATCTCCCAAGTAAAAAGAGTATTGTATGATTATATTGGTACACTTCCATTTTGTAAACCAGTTCCCGAGAAGTGATGACTTCTTCTTCAAGGGTCTTGGTAATAAATTTCCCACCAACACTTTTCCTTGACAAATGGGGTTTCGTACACTGACTGACTTCTTTTTTGCCCGTGATTTTACAAATGGCTTTGGTGTGGACCTACACACCATGTCTGGCCAATCTCCACCTCAAGAGGTCTCTGTTCTTCATATTGAAACTCGAATAGGTAGTACCTGTATCCTCTGAAGAAGCTGCACATCTATGGGAGAGCCAGAGAGAAGCTGCACCCAGACTCCCCCTGTCAGAGACAAAGTAGGAGAAGATTCAGCTACTGTCATAGGATTTGGAATTGAAGATGCCTGCCCTCCGTCCAACCCAAGAGGGCTTCAAGTCCACCATCGACTCAGGGTCTTGTCCTGATCTTGCAGCCATACGACCTGCTTCCAGAAACCGGGAAACTGCATCTGTGACATAAGCATTTGCCTGTCCCACATTCATTGACTTCCCCAGGTGGGGATATTTGATGTGCCGGTGGTCCCCATTAAGCTGAGATGCTAACTGTACCAACTCTTCTTGGAACTCTGTAAGGGGAGCACCTTCATCAGCAGGTGAGTGCCTCAACGACCATGGTGAGCTTGGAATCTTCTCTGTAACAAAGAAAAAACCAAACAAAATAGCAGACCTGTGAGCTAGACACAATTGAGATGGACAGTCCTGATAGCTTCCCAATAGGATACAGAACCAACTCAAGGAAAAATAATATTCAAAATCTAAAGCCACTAATCTCATGGATACCACCAATAGAATGCTGTTACTCTCCCATATGGTTCTGGGAGGGGCAAAGCATTTTAAACTTATGGAGGGTGTAGGGAGAGAAAGGGACCTGGACAATCAGTCCTTGGTGATGTACGTTGAGATAAAATGTGATCAAATGTCCCTGCCCATGCATCTCGGGCTGTGAGAAAGTCATCCTTCAAGTTGAAGATTTTCTTAATAGTGGCTGGCAAGGATGAATGCTCATACTGTGAACTTGGAGTTGGGCCCTGTGGTGCATGCACAACTGCCCAGTCCCAAAGATAGAATTAGATCAGTATATTGCTTGCCAAATGAGCTGAAAAACAACATGATGATCAACACAAAACTTAAAGCCAAGAAACAACTTTCTCTTGGTAATTGAAAAAGGATTAAAAGCAGCATACCTGTGCCCTTGTTGATCCAAGGTGATATCATGATTGTAGGGACCCGCACACCCAGTCGCTTAAAGTCAAAGTAATAAGGTGCGCCCCCAACCAAACCATCAGGATTAGGAACATCATCAGCAGGTGTAGGAACATGGTCATAGAATCCCCCATGTTCGTCATAAGTGATTACAAAGAGCATTTCTTTCCATTGTGGGCTGGCCCTCAAGATCTCATAAACCTCTTTCACAAATGCCTGACCTTGAGCAACATCATGAGAAGGATGGTCATCATTGGCAGGCAGAAGGTTCATGTCAAAGTATCGCTGTTCTACCACAACATAATTTGGCAAAACTCCACGCCTTGCATGCTGCTTGAATTTGAGACTGTAGTCATGGAACTTGGTCACATACTTCAGCTTTCTCAGATTGTGGTAGAACAGTGTGGCTGGAATGTTTTGGTAGTAGATACCAAAGGAATGACCAGAATCAGCGATTGAATCAAATATGGTCTTCTGTGGGAACCCTGCAATTAAATCATTCCTCACATTGCTCATGGCCCCAAAAGATGTGGCTGAGTGTACATAAAAGCGATTTGGCTGGGTAGAGGCTGGGACAGATGCAAACCAGCGGTCAAATACTGCATATTCCATTGCCAATGCTGTGTATGCAGGAACAACTTCAGGCCTGCCAATCAAAAATGCTTGTGTCATGAAAGTTCTACTCCCAAACTTAGTCTCTTTTGCTTCCTGACTTTCTGAATTCTCACCAGACATGTGTACAATGTACAGCTAATTAAAATTGTAGCAGACTGAGTCAAGTGTTTTGAAATCACTACCAAGATCCAGATGATGGCTGAAAGAAATTAGGAGGTAGTTGCTAGACAGCTTCACAATTGTACAGACAACCACACACAGTGGTTAAACTGCTCCAACACACTATTTTCCCTTAGTCTTCTGAACCTCCCAATGGATAGATGGATTCAATGTTCACAACCCATTAAGGATTTACACCTCTCCTCACTCTTCCTGATGCAGTTCTGATTCTTCTGACAAAGCCAAAGCCTCATCAACAAAAACCAACAAATTATCACAACCTCCATTGTTCTCAGAACATCATAGTGTAGCAATTACAAATTGTACAATCTGCATGTTGAAGAAAACCATGTTGTTTCTGGCATACCTGAAACCACTCATAACAGTCTTGGAAAAGCCCTCTGACATGCTCTCAGCTTGCTGAGCAAATCCATTCATGGGAGCAGGTCTCTGTGAAGTGTCATTTTGGCCAAAGATTTGCTCCCGGATAGCCTGGAAAGAGTGCCCAGGATCAGGATCCACAAACTCTGAAATGTCCGACACACAAACCAACGCAGAATTTGTTATGGTGGTGTTTAGGCGATTGCATTCAGTCCCAGTAAGCCCATCAATTTCCGGGTTCAGGGTCTTGAGCCATCCGAGCATGTGGTCAAAAGATCTGTTCTCCATCACCAAAACTACAACCGTCTTGACTGGTCCAGAAATTTGCGTCTTCTTTGCAAGACTTGTGGGTGCTAGGAATGAATGCAGGAGGAGGAAAAGGACCAAACCACACTGAGCGTGGCCATGTGACTTCTTCATCTTCCCCAACTCTGCTGCCCTCTGCAAAACTAACAAAACACACCAGAATCAGTTATCTGACTTTCACTGGGATGTCCTTTGGAAGACATCCTCAATTTCAAAAACTTCCACAGCAAACAAGAAAGAAAGGTGCAATGAGCAAAAGGGAGACAACATGTAGTACTGCAACTCTCTCTCTCTCTGTGTCAATACCTAATTTTCTTCATGGATGAAGGAGCTTAAGAAAGCTGCTCAATAGGATAAAGGACTTGGTTTTGCAATTCAACAAGAGAGTGAAACGGTTCTGGAAACGCGCCCTCTCTGCAAATTAGGTTTTGTGCAGTCACAGCAGATCTTTAGCAGAATAGCACAGCAATATGAGAGAAAGGCAGAGGATTTTTCTTCGTTATGTGTTGTTTCCTTGATACAAAAAACTATTTCAGCAAGCAGTTCACAGCCATTCATGTCCAAGACCCTCACAAAGACTCTGGACTCTGAAATAATCCTTCACTTGTTCTTCTTGTAAAAGCCCTTACAAGAAGACAAAGACGTTGTTTTCTTCCTCTCTGTGCTCACAGATTTCTTCAATATTCGTCAATCTTGTTCCTCCGTTCTAATCCAAACAACACTCCATAAAAGGTTAACTTTTATGACAAGTTCCAACACTCTGTTATCCTTTCACAAAGAAGCCAAGAATAGGTATTACACTGACTGTGAGTGGACCAAAAAAAAAGCATCCAGAAATTCAAGAATCTTCCACACAAACGGTTTCCATTCTTCTTTTGCACTTGGCAATCCCAAAGCATGTTGTATCGTCTTTTCCCTCCATCCACACTTCTCCTCACTTATTACTCGTCCTCTGAAAACATCTGAGACCTTGAATAGAACAAGAGTGTCCAAAAACTCCAAATCATCAATTAAAACGAGAGAGACAGACACAGAGACAGAGAAGAAGCTCCAAACCAAATCTCAAATCGACAAAAGACGAGAAAGAAAAAATAAAAAACAAAGAAAATAAAAAAAGAAAAAGAAACAGACTCCATGATGGAATTGAGGAAACTGACCAAAATGAAGGTACATACCTTTGTTTTTTGTGTTTGTTCGTCTGCAAAGAAAAGATAGGTAGTCGAGGAAGAAGAAACAATTAAGAAAGCAGACGCAAAACGACTTGTTCTCGTCAACTAACTGCACTGCTGCTGCTGCTGCTACTGTTGTTGCTCCTGGGCCATTTTTCCCACTCGTTTCTGCACCAAATCGCACGGGATTTGAGGCAGCAAGAAGCCTGCAACGCGAAGTGCAGCAACGAAACCATATATGTAGATGGAAACAACGGCAACAGCATAGAAAAGGTGGCGTGAATTGTCGCTTCGGAACATGCTGCTGCTGCGGCAGGTGATTGAAACGAAGCGTCTCGCGAAGACTACGAGGACTCGCGTATCGTCATCGTCGTCGTCGTCCTCCGCCTTCTCCGTGACGGCCTAACCATAGTCAATAGTAAACTTAACCATGGTCTACAGAAGTAACCTGCGATAAGCACTTAATCATGGTCAAAACGAAGTAACCTGTGGGATAAGTTCAAGAAGCCATTTCTCTTTTCTTTTCATTTCTCTTTTTTTCTTTCCCCCCGTTTCTCCCTTTTGAACTTTGTTGGTTTTTTTCTTTTATCCTTTTTCGTATTTCTTTTGCTCTAATGCTTTTCTTTTGGGGAGAGGGTGTTGTGTGCATGGTGGGTTATAGAATTTAATGTTATTTCATGGCTAAATTTTTAATTGGCTTGAAACATTTAGTGGCTATATTTCTAACTAGGTTGAAAAATTAACATCATTTAGTGTCTATATTCTAAATTAGCTTGAAAATTTCATGTCATTCTATATTTTCAATTTTATTACATTTAGTGGTTGTATTTTTAATTAGCTGGAAATTTTGATGTCCTTTAATGGCTATATTTAACTTGGGAAATGCTAAAATTTGGACTCTAAGACTTTGATTTAGTCTTGGGGCGACATATTTATAATGTTTTAGAGTGAGGAAAAAAAACATTTGGGGTCTTTTAGTTTTATCATGGTATAACCACTAGTCTGGGTGCTAATTGACCTTTTACATTGTTTCCTTTTGTGGAAGCTTAGGACACTCTAATGTTCCAAGTAGTTTTTTTTTTTTTTTTTTGGGGTGAAGTAGCCAAGGTGGAAATCATCCATAAGCCAATACAGCCAAATTTGGCTATTATCAAAATATTAAAGAAATTTTTAATTTATATATATATATATATATAATATTATTATTTTTCTGGCCACCCACTTGAACCACATTAGAAATCTGGTGTTTTTAAAGGATTTTTTGTTCCTATTTTGGTGAGTTTTTTCCAAAAAAATCATTGAATTTGTGTTACCCACCACTATAAAAATCCCCCCCCACCCCCCTCCACCCAAAGCCTGGTTTGACAGATCTAGAAGAAGTACTAAGATGGGTAACCAACCTAGAAGAAGCCATTTCACTCTTGCAATAAAATTAAAAAATGGCCCTAGATTGATTCTTGGGTATATTCAACTTCTAGAAACTTGCATAAAAATAATGGAATATATAAGAATCATCTTTTTTTGGGGTCAAAAGTAAAAAATATAAAATCATTTCTTTGGTTGGCATGTGGGAAAAGAAGTTCACTTTATGACACATGCAAAAACAAATCAAACTCCAATTAACATTACTTTTTTTTAGCCTTCTTTTTTTTCCTTTTAAAACAATTAATTGTCAAATGTGTTAAGCAATAATATAATGTAACACAAGTGTTGACTATGCAATCAAAAGGAAAGACAAGTTGAATAAGTAAGTAAGTGCCTATGCTTGTTTTGTATCCAAGTTTCTCAAATCCTATAGGGAAGAGGATTGACAAAGTTTTCCTTTTTCCAAACATGAGAAGAAGAAAAAAAGTTATTTGACCATATTATCAAAATCATACCTATAAGATACCTATATGTTAGGGTAACAATAGCATAAGAAACCTATAAAGTATTATTAACTTTGTAGATTTCTCAAATTGAATTAAACAATTTAAATTGGATACTTAGCTTAAAACTTTGTATACTTAAAGAAGGGTTTGGAAAGAGAGCTTCACAAACACTTTGTGCGCATCTCACTTACATTTACCAAAGATACCTAAGAGATGAAGAGTGTGATCACCAACCAAGATGAAGAAGGAGAATCAAACAACAAAGTTTCAAGGTGGTGTAACTTGTTGTTAGATCACTCTTTCCCCCCCTTAGTGATCATTGCTAAAAAACACAAAGATGGATTCAAAGGAAGGCAAAAGGGTTTATATAAAAGCCCATTGAACACATGAACTCCTCAAACAAAGAACTTTTTTTGCATGCAATGAATGGGTGGGGACCCCAAAAATATAATCCACTACATAGGGTAAGGGAACTCCTCGCCATGCAATGGGTAGGGTACCCTTCAAAAAAGGGGGGCGGGGGGGGGAGGGGAGACTAAGTACATAGGGTTAGGGACCCACCTCCAGTAGGTGGTACACCCCAAAAATGTCCACTAATTAGGGTTTAGGGACTCCCTCCCCATGCAATGGCTCCAAGTCCTGGAAAAAGAACGAATAAAAAAGAAGTGTTAACAGGCCGGAAAAGGGATCCAACGGACATAGAATATACGAACCAGACAAAGTAGGGTACTCTGGCCCAACTTTGTCGGACCTCTTGGCTGGTAGCCGAGAAAAAAACCAAACAATTTGTTTTGATGTGGGCGTCAGGGTGGTGGTTGTTGGGAAGAATGTTTTTTTCCCCTTGAATGGAGTATTATTATTCGTAAAGAACTAAATCACACTAACTTATGTTGTTGCTTGTAGTAGCTCCGGTGGAATTTTTTTTTTTGTCGTTTCCCTAGTTTGAGTAAGTAAGTAACGGATTCATAATGGTGTGTTTTTTGTTTGTTTACGTGTATGAAACTTTTGTGTTCTTTGGGTTCTATTCATTTTCATTTCTTTTGGCCTCGTGGCTGACTCTATGACCTCATGGCCAATTCTGGATGTTTAATTTAAAATTAAAAAAATAAAAATAAAATAATAATAACCAATTCAAAACAACTTTACGATCGCGGATCCTTTGCACACTCTATGTACTTGCATGCATTCTTAAAGTGAGAGCAAGAATTAGGGATATCCAATGGGGTTTCATTTATTCATACGTAAACCAATCACAGACAAGACGGCAACAAACTTCACCGTCAGAAGAACTTCCCTCAGAAAGACGTAAAGAAAAAGAAAGTCTACAAAGTGAAAAAGTAAACCGGTGGTAAGTTCGGTCCCATTAGCATATGCTCAGGTCACAAAATATATCCGAATCTGCTCAGCTGACTTCGAATCCGATCCGATCTTTCTTTGTAAATAATATGACCAGGCACTTCTCGTCAAATGTACTAAGTACCCCCAGGTTTTTATAAGGAAGCATGATTGCACTACCGGAGAGTGCAAGGGCACCTTCAACACATGTATGTCAAATAATTAATTAATCTGGACGGATTCCGTGTCGGAAAATAAAATATTCTTAAACAATTCAAAAGATGCCGAATTTTTGTGACATTTTTTTTCTCTTCCAAAAAAAAGATTTCTGAAATTTTTTGACATGTCCGGTATGTCCTCACTATTCGTGTCGCTGCCATTAACTGCCAAAATAGGTGACGAACACAGTTAGGGGAAGAAATTCCGCTCGGCCAATGAGGAATTTCAGCATGCACCGGGTAGACTGTTAGGTGCAAAGTATTAAATGGGTTGTCCCAGCAACCTCACCATCTCTCTCTCTCTCTCCAGAAGCAAAAGTGGAAAAAAAATGATTGGATGATTTCCGGATGGATGGATGGATGAATGGATGGATATTTCCTATCATTTTGTACCATTTTCCACATCACCACTTTAATCCAGAATGTGCAACATGGGGTGCTTTTTACCAGTTTCCTCATCACCCATTTTAATCCGGAATGTGCAACAGGGCGGCATTTTTTACCGTTTTCTTTCATCACTCCTTTTAATCCGGATGTGCAACATGGTGACATTTTTTACCAGTTTCCTCATCACCCATTTTAATCCGGAATGTGCAACATGGTGGCATTTTTGTACCATTTTCCTCATCACTCCATTTAATCCGGAATGTGCAACATGGCAGCATTTTTTTACCATTTTCCTCATCACTCCTTTTAATCCGGAATGTGCAACGTGGCGACCTTTTTGCAGAATGTGCGACAAGCATGAGCTCAGTTACACAAGTGCTGACTTAACTGCAATGGAATATCTTTAGAGCTATACCCCCCATTATACCCAGAATGAGCTGTCATTTGGAGTCTAGATCGATTCCACACATGCTTACAAGGCAAGTTACAACTTTCAGAGTCAAGTTGTCTTGTTCATGTTGTGTATAATAGTAAAGTTATCCGTAAAGGTCAGTAAAACTCAGGAATTGACCTTTGGGTTTGGCCAAAAATTTAACAACAATAGCCAAAACCAACGACAAGACTCAATTGACAACAATAGCCAAAACCAAAAACAATACTCAATTGACGACAATAGCCAAAACCAACAACAATACTCAATTGACAACAATAGTGAAAACCAGCAACAATACTCAATTGAGTACAATAGCGAAAACCAACGACAATAGTGAAAACCGATGATGAGTGGGGGCATTTCGAAGAGTGAAATGGCCAATGTAAAAACGCTCGCCTCACTTTTCAAAATAATGCTCATGCAACTTTTTTTTCATTGTGATACCTGGCGGGTACCCACTGGGTATAATGGTAAAAAAAATTTAAATAAAACTCGGGCATACGTGTAGTGTGTAAAGCCCTAGGAGGAGGGCAGTGCAGGAAGAATAAGGATCTGGCACATGGCAGGAGCTCAGACGGTTCCGCCTGCGTTTCCGGTCAGCCCTCCTCCAGGGGCTTTTTACATGCCGTAAAGTTCGTGCCCATGTCAAAATCCGGATGAAGTAGAAGATTCCACCACCTAAGGGGCAGGATAAATAATCATGCAATCCCTGTGAAATTTGGAGTTTCCCTCTTGTGCAGTGGAAGGGAAATTAGTGCTCCTACATCAGTTTTGCCATGTAGCTAAAGTGGCAGTCATCATCCATACGATGATTTAGCCAGATTTGGCTACATACTATATATGAAAGTAGGAAACAAAACATTGAGATAATACTTGATTACCAACCCAATTATTGATAACCTACTAGTCGGTTATTGATTCTTTTGAAACTGAAGAGATAACCAACCCACCTAGTTACATCACATTCCATGCACCAGAAACACCCTTATGGTTATTGAAATATAAATTTTGACAACTGACTAAGATGATTGCAATTTCATCAAAGTAGGTTATCAATCTTTAAAACCTAAACATATTATGATAAATAATAAAATTTAAATAGATTTTTTAAAAGCCCTTATAACCTAGCCATGTATAACCAACAATTCTCAAGGTGGGTATTTGAGAACTAACCCTTATGCATATTCAATGGTTATTACTAGAAATAACCAAGTAAATTGGTATTGGTGGTATTATTCTAACAATGAAATTGATAAGCAACAAGGCTTAATTTATACCTTGCTATAGGCCAACTATAGTAAGAACCAATGTTGGCCTATTCTTAGATTTTAGAAGAACTATTGGGTCCAAATTTAGATTTTTTTTTTAACACAAGACTTGTCGGGTACAAGGGTTGCAAAATAAATTCAAAAAATGATACCCACTAATTCAAAGACCAATGTAATAAAAAAGCAAGGTTGTACGATCACCAATAATCCTATTGTCTTACAAATGCCAAACCATTCATAACATTATGTACACAATCATGATGAGAATGCACATAGAACAAATGGCAGAATGCACAAATGTTTTACATCAATGCTTCCATAACAATTGCACAAGTTGAACAAACACTTTAGCCTAACAAGATTCATACAACAATATGAAATTCATATGATCTAATAAATTAGATCCTTCTAGACATCTCTATGTGATTATCATGGTCATTTTTTTGTATCAAAAGATTTTTTTAATTCTACAACAAGCTCCTAACACTCCCCCACAATCATCGCCAACAAATTCACAAGGTATTCTCTGGATGTGTGTATCTATTGTCTCCCAAGTTTCAACCCCAAATTCCTTGGAGCTCCCAATACTGAACAATATGGGTCTCTCAAATTTCCTTAAATTCCCATTATGCATTGCCCACTAACATTTATCGTTGATATTGGGTGCTATTAACTAACCCTATGTTCTTCATCATTTTCACTAAACATGTGAAAGCATAGTCAAATAGTTAATGTACTTTTCTAGGTTGAATTATAAGTACCTTAAAATATATCATGAAATTATCAAACATATAATTTGGTTGGGTAGAAAGATTGAAGTTAATATAGTTCTTGATTTTACATGAAAAATATGATAAAAACATATTTAATCAATAGTTAAGTAAGATTATTCTGATTGAAAGTAGGTGCAAATAAATGTCCTATTTCATAAAAGTAGATGTAAGTAGATTAAAACAATGTCCAAATCAAAAAAAAAATGGAAGCCTTACAGTATACCATAGATTTTGTGAAAACATGTAATTTAGAAATGTCATATTTGGTTTTTGGAAATGAAGTAAATTTAAGGCATTTAAATTTTTTATTTTCAAACACATTATTTACACACTTTTATAATGCAATTGCTTTTCATTCTTATGAAATTTACATTCTTATGATGTCAATTGAAGCTTCATGGTTTGTATATTATGATAAGAGGAGTTCTTGAGCTATTTTCATGCTTAGATGTGAAAATCTTTACTTTTGAATTAGAGAATACTACTTTTTTGGTCTAATTGATTGTGTTTTCACCCAAACATGTGCATTTTCATATCGCATTATTATATGATTCCTACATTCTAACTCCAATGCGTAGTGGAATAATATTGAAATCTTTATACCAATTTCAACACACCAACAACAAGATGCCTAAAATTGTTTGAAAACCACAAAACTTAAACAAGATGAACTAAAAACTAGGTACTTACTTTAGGGATATCTCTACCTTTTATCCTCTCCATCATTGCCCCTTCATTGAATCCACCAACCATTCTCCCTGGCAAGCTTCCACCATGGCCAAAGTCCATCAAGCAACAAGAGAATAATTTCTTTTTGTTACCATCACACATTAACACACCCAACTTAGCTCCACCACATCCTTGCAATAGATAAACAATATTACACAACCTTTTAAAAAGCAAAATAAGTCTTCGTCAACTGTCCCTTCTTTTATTGTTTTTCCTATTTCTAGTGCAATATTCATTTTCATTAGGTCTTCATCCATCAAACAAACTCATCCCAACTTTTCTTCATCCTACACCAAGTCAAATTTCTTATATTGTTAGTACCCTACAATTGCACTTTATGATGAATGTTGGAAATTATCAACCCAATTATCAAACCGATTATCAAAATAACTTGCAATCTATTTCCTTGGTTTCTTGTAATTAATTAAATTGATAATCACATGATAATGAAATTTCAAAATCTAATAACCTACATAGATGACCTGATTGTCATTTTGATAGGTTATGAATCTTTAGATATTATTATTAAAATTTATAAAAATAATTTAAAAAACCCTATAAATTGTTATAATTGATGATTATTAATTGGTTATTTGATAACCTACCTTTATGCATAACTAATGATTATTATTCAATTTTTTTCATAATCTATTTAAATTTTTTTCCAATTTGTTGATATTGATAACCTTTGTGGTCCCAAAAAAAGGTGAAAAACTTACTTGATGGTTTTTTTTTATAAAAAACAATAACCAACCAACATTAGTGGGAACCCTAGCTAACCTCCTTTTCCATCCCAATCTCTTGGTAAGGTGGAAGTACCTTGGTGTGTTGTAAAGGAACTAATAGGTTTTGTGGGTTCATTGGTAAAACCTGAAATTTTCTATTTTGCTATTATTTTGGGAACCATAAGGAGGAATGATCCCACAACATTTTAATGTTAGTAAATAAATGAATTTGGTGTAACCATTTTTGTGGTTGATTTGTGTTTTTATGGTAAATTTTAAATAAAATTTGAAATTATATAGTTAGTTATTTAGTTTTTTCATTTCTTTTCTTTTTGGGGTCATATTTTTGAGTTTTGAGGATTTTTTGAAACAAAGTTTAGTGGAAATTTTTTGTAATAAAATATAAACATTTTCCCATTATCATTATAAAAACATCTACATGTAATTATGCTTCTTCTACTTGCTTTAAAACAATATTCAACATTTGCACATTAGGAAATAAAAGGATAATGGAGTTAAGTTCAATTATGTGAGTTTTTTTTATCACATGTTTGGTTATTGTCATTGATCCAATAATACCAAGAACAATGTATATATTTATATACCATAGTACCTAGGCTTATTCGACAACAAGGTGCATAATTTAATTTTGATTTATTTCATCAATTACATTCAACAATAGAAATAATAATATTTAAAATTCAACATAAGACTAAATAATGAAGCTATTGTGCTTGAAAGCTTCATTCATGTTTTTGGCATGGCAAGTAACTATTTTTCAAAATTATTGGCAATTCCAAAAAATAATTAATTATGCCTAACCAATTCAGGTACTATGATAATATATATATTACCTCATCTATTGTACATTTGGAAAAAATATAAGAAGGGGTATTATTATTTCCTAGAATACATGTAATTTTGATTGCAATGGTATTTGCACATTGTAAATGTTTTGGGTACATTTAAATTTTTTTAAGGTACTTTATACCTCTTTGTGGAAATATTTAATTTTAATGATATATGAATCGGAGGAAATCACATTTTATACAATTGTAAGAAAAAACCCAACAAAACAAAAATTGAACCTTTCTTTTCCTTTGAATTTTACCTATCTATGTTTTGAAGGTAGTTGAAAAAGAGTATTTAGCACATTGTTAGACGATAACAGTCTAGGTTTGAAATACTTGGTTGGAAATTTCATGTGTGTTTTAATTTCTTTTAGTCATTTATTTTATGCCCTTAATGCAAAAATAAACATGCATTGGGTATAATTATTAGGGATGGTTTGTATCCATGTATGATCAAAGTTATGGAGGTATGTTACATGAACAATGACATATATGTGTTTGAAAGTTAGCAAAAAATTAATTATTAAGAATAGTTAATTATAGTGTAGGTGAATATATACTACAAATTTTAACTAGTTTAAGTCACATTCACCAATATCATACCATTTAGTTCACTCTCCATTTTCTTTTGACCAATTTAAGTTTTCTCTAATAATAATAAGCCAAGGATGAAAAGTGTTTTCCTTTTCATTTTTGGTGATTTAAAAATTTATAACTCTTTAATGCCAACCACTTAATACAACACCCCAAGGTGCTTCCATTATATTTATTTGTGAATGGGATATTCATCCATCACATTTCACAACACCTTGTGACACATGCTAGGTCCATCTCAATATGAACTAAATAAAAAAGCATTAAAGTCACAAATTTTGAAGATTTCAAAACTAGGAAATATGCTTTTGTTCAATGCATGAAAATTGAAAGTTGAAATGTCAAAATAATCGTTTTCCACTTTGCAAGGAAAAAAAAGGCTAATATTTTTTATTTCTATGGAGGAATCATGATGTCAATTTATCTAGTAAAATAGAATTGATTTTTGACATGATGGCACCTTACTTTCAAAACTCTACCCCTTATGGGTCTTAAGATTTGTGAGGTGCTCATATTATGAAGAAAATCATGTTCCTTTGTGTCACCATATTATTGAATGTTGTTCCTTTGAGTTTTATAAGTTATTTGCTCCACAAGTTGCAAACATGGGCACTAAGTACAAGCTATGCCTAACTGATTGAGTCAATGAGAACAAATGAAAAATGTAACAAGCTTGTTATATTGTGCCATTTAATTAGCTCTATGGATGTGCCACACATTATATGAAACAAATGTTGAAAATTGCTTTTCAATGTGTTGTTTACCTTGTTATCAATAACACCACTTTGTATCCCATACATATTATTCACCCAACTATCGCGCATTAATATACGTTTAAGACATGGATGAATTTCATGAGTAATTCCCAACATATCATAAGATTCCCGTTCCTGAAAATTGGCACTTTTCCAAATCCAAAAAATAGACGGAATTTGGGGATTTTGCCTCGATACAAAAACTTTTATATAGACTTCTTCAAGTTGATATGCGTTGTCTTGTACTTTCGTGAAGTGATACACACTAGCCCAACTCACAGCAGAACATCTAGAAGTTCAGCAAAAAGTTATGACAAAGAAGGGTGCAAGATTGGCAGTGTTTCTTAGTCTGGTTTGGAGGAAATAAGTCTATTTTCAAAGGACTTATTAAGGATGGACCCTTGATAAGTTAGTCATAAATAGGCTTTTTATAAGGTTAAGTCGAAATAAGGTACTCTCGCAGATCATCGCGTGCGCAGTTAAAAGGTGCAAATAAAATGATATAGAGCATTATGTCTGGCAACTAAAAAAGGCTTAAACAGCCAGGAAGCACAAGGTGCAATATGTCAGAAAGGTGAAAATATTATAGAAAATGAAGGCTATCTAATTGGAGGTCAATTTTTTTCGGTTGAAATAGGTAAGTGAAATGGATACCTTATCCCTTGGGAGTGCACTAAGGATTTTACTAAACATAAAAAAAATTATCCATTTTTTTTAAAGAAAAAAAATGAGAGGCATTTCCAAATTTGAAATGCTAGATGGAGGAGGCATTCTATTTTTTGAAACACCCCACAAACATTAGAGGAAAAAATCTAATGGGTTAAAGTACCTTCCAATTAATTAGGTATCTAAAAGAATCACAATAAGATATTTGCAATTTGGAAAAATGCTTTTATGATGGTTGGCCAACTAATGAGTCTATAACCAAAAAACAAAAGTTTTCAATGATGATGTTTGTTGGCAAAGATCCCAACAATTCTAGTTGGTGCCCGACATCAAACCCTAAACCCAACAATATCATATGGTTTTTCCTTACAATAGCAAGGCTTTGGCTTTTGACCTATGTGAGGCAAACTTTGTGATTTCATTTATTACAATGTAAAATATGTGGTTTAAAAAATAGGTGAATTATATATTCATTGCTATTGGACATTAATGACATAAACTCATTTGAAAAATTATAATATTGCGGGTTAAAACTTTGCCATTAATTTGTGAAATTGACGTCAAAATTCCAATATTAATATAACACAGTGTAGCCTGTGTTGTTGCCCCAAGTGTGAACACATTGAGAGCTCAACTGATTTTTCCATTCAAACCAAATTTTTGTAATCTCTTTGAATTTCTAGCAACAAAATTCACTAAAAAATCAATATCTAAAAATTGATATTTAATTCAAAGCACTTTAGCTCTAAAAATTGTGAAATAATTCTATTAAATTTGACTTGTTCGAGGCTTTTCAACAACACCAAAAATGCCCCCAAATTCCAATACAATTTTCAATTTCAATTTTATTTAGTTTTCATTGAGAAAATGATTCAATAATGAATAGCTTCCACATAGTAGCTTCAAATAATCTCAAACCAAATTGGTGCACCCCTACTTGTTGAGAGTTTTCTGAAGATATCAAGATGATGAAACCTTGCTAAAATTTATTAAGATAAAGCACCCAATGAAGGGGGAGAATGAAGAACAAAAGGAAAGGACCCACGTCCATGCCATAAAACAAAAACCTTTACCAAGTGGGCAAGTAAGAAGAATGGGAAAAAGTCACATACCCAACCCCTTTGTCACAAGAAACATGTTAGAAAAGGAAAGGGGAATTACATTATAAAAAACAACTAGCATAGAAAAACCTTCACCAACAATAATGACTCACCTCGAAATAAATGTAACTTGCATTTGTTCCAACACCACTAACACCCTCTATTTGTAAAATGCATGCAAAACCAAAAGAAGAAGACTTTTGAAACCTTATGTTACCCAAGCCATGTTAGCACAACGATGGAAAAAATTGTTGGCTTGTTGATGTAAACACCCAAAAACCTCAATGGCAAAAAGAAAAAACAAATTAACAAGGCATCAATATCAATAAAATCCTTTCTTTTTCTAAGTTACTACCATCGCAGCCACCCTGTAAGACAATGCAGCATGCAAAACCAAGTTCACTTGAGTGGGGTCAACAATGACAACATCGGCCAACTTGCAAATGTTGTCAACTGAAAGCACAATGTTGGCCCATTAATGTGAGGATTGGAGGGTAGGTGGCAAAAGAAAGTGGGTATGTTCACACATAACATGAAAACCTGCATTTTTCACAATGGATGTAAAGGCATCTCGCATGACATTATGGGATGTTGTGTTCTTGCTGCCATGAACTCAACAAAATAGGTGAATCCTCATGGGGTTTAAAGGTTGGCCAAAGATGTAATGTGACAAACTAAGGGCCAATGGGTGGGTTTGGCCCAAACTAGTGCACATTCAAGGGAGAAAACATTTGAAGTCAAACCAAAAAAGGGATGAATGGGTTAGCGTATAACCAAGCACTTGTTCTTGGCCGTGTGTAAGACTTCAAACGTGCGTGATGGAATTTAAAAGCAAGTCAAAAAGCATGCTAGAAAAGGATGGTCATGTAATCTCTCTAAAATGCTCTTTTGAAGTTGATTTCCTTTCTACAAGTTGCTAAAAAGGGGATATGCACAATGTTGATATTATAAGAAGAAGCTCACATGCCAACCTCAAATGGGTTTAGAATGAAAGTAAACTTGAACTACTCATCCCTATTGCCTCTAATAAAAATAGACAAGAGTTTACCTTGAATTTCGAAACAATGATAAGGGCAATTTAAAAGCCCAACTCCCAAGATAAGTTATCGATGTGATAATTTTAGAGGATATGAGGCCAACCCTTCTAAAAGAAATGGGGAAAGTAATTTGCCAATGCACTAGGGAGGCATGGGGGCACTCTAAAGAACCTAGTTTTAGGAGCCTCCCAAAAACCCCAAAAGGTTCAAATGAAAAGTCGCAAGTTGATGCTAAAAGCACGAAAGGGGGGAAAAATGTAACAAATAGGAAGGCCTTTGAGTAAAACATTGAAAAAAGATACCAAAATCAACCTGAACATCCCCCAACCTCAAACGACCTCTACGTGGTGAACCTCTTCATTTAAGGCAGCCTTTAAAAAGGAAAAGGAGAAGGAAGTAGAATTTAAAGGAATGTTTAAAACTTTGATGCCATCAGGAAGGTAGCAAAAACTAAAAGGAAGGAAAAACTTAGGGGGGAGGCCTTAAAGGGTCCGAGTTAAGTGCATTTGCAGGGTTAAATAACTACTGCCATGAACATTAATTGAAAGATGAAATGATCAAAATTAAAGGTGATGATAAAAACAAGACCAAGGATGTGGGAATCATGAATTAAAGAGGGGAAAAAAAGAAGAGAAAAATGCATGAAGAACAATGCAAATCATGAAAATGGGCAAGAACAAAAAGGGGCTCAACAAACAGATTGCCTTGGCACACACCAATAGGTGAAAAAAGGATGGACAAATTTCCTAAAGTGAAGTGATGACTAAAAACTGAAGGAGATTCCTAGGCATAAAAAACACAAAAAAGGGAAAAGTTACGATAATTAACCTCTTACTGCCCAAAGCTCCTAGAATATGGCTTTACACAAAATGGATTTGAAAATGTTTACAATGTCCAATTGAAGTAGCACCCAATCAAAATGTACTTTTAGAGTAGTTTGGATAACATGAACCACAACTTCACACCCACCCTTAATATCCACACCAAATTGATGTGGTAACATGTGTGAAAGGAATGCATTAGAATTAAATACACAATGTTTTACTCACAAGCCAATAAAACACTTTGTTCATTACTATTGGTTGAACACCACCTAAAGGTTTGGCCAAAATCAAAATCTTGGCGGCACTAATAATCTAAACAATAGACCCTAGGATATGACCTATGGCCACATGGGAACCCAAGTAGTGAACTAGATGAAAACACTCATTGTATGTTTTGGGTCAAATTTTTTTTCAAAATGTTCGAAGTCCATGCCTAAAGGACCCATGCTAACAAATGGGACAAATGGATGAATGCCAACATAAAAGAATTAAAATAAAATTCAAAGTCTGCATCCAATTGAAAATCTATCAATGAATCCAATCAACAAAAATCTAAACTTGAAAGATGCAAAACTTGCAAAATGTTGACAATCTTAGAAGAGGTTAAAGTTGGGGCAAAAAGGGGGAGGGGGGGTAAAGCCCTGGCAATGCATGTGAATTCTTTTGCATGCCCAAGGGTTAAACTTTGTTCAAATTAATAAACAAGGGGAAAGACAAGCACAAGATCTAAAGAGGGCACATTTGCCAAAGGAACTTGAACCACAATCAACATCACCACAAATGCCTGTGCCTTGAGAAGATGTTTTGCTTCATATTTTCCCAGTCATTTAAAAGGAATCATCAAAGGCACGCCTTGGTCCTTCGATGCCCAACTGATCCACCCCTAGGGGAAGGGTGAGACACCATTGTGGAAACAAAAGGAATAGATGTTAGGTGGCCACATCAAATAAATTTCAAACAATATAATCAAAGGGGAGACAAAAAACTAGTTACACCTCTTGCCACAAAGCAAAAGGGATGTGCAAGTACAAATGGGGGTGATGAAGACCTAAATAAAAGGCATTGAGGGGGTCCAAAGTTAAAACCCAAGCCCATGCAACCAAATGTGGAGAACAAACCAAGGGGGTAATTGAAGCACCATGGGCACTGTTTGCTGGAAGAACATGAAAATACTTAATAATGCCTTTGGGACACCCCATGTTGTGTTGCAAAAATAATGACCCACATCTAGAACAAGGGACATTGTGGTGGGCCCCATTTTGGCCTATGAGGTACATAAGGGACCAATCATGCAATGAGTATGAAGAACCACACCAAGATCAGAAGAGGGAAGAAGCTTTAAATCGAAAACAAAAACATGAAAATAATGAAAATAAAGGACTCAAAGCTAATAGGGGACAAAACCCCCTTAGAAGATGAAAATTTTGAAAAAGGATGGGGAGAGGAAATGGATGCCATCGTTGAAAAAAATAAAAATAAAAGGCAACTCATAACAGAAGGACAACTTAATTAAAAAAGGACAACCATGGCCCAAAAAAATAGCCTGAAACAAAAGGGCAACCCGTACAAAAAAGAAAACCTTCAACAACTACAAGCTTTCACACTTCACCAACGTTGCCCCCACCTCCATGCTCCTTTCCAAATGCCCATCTCCATTGCCTCTCAACACTCCTACTGCCAACACCCCTTCATAGTAGTGCTCCTTAGAAGCTACTAAGGTTGAAGTTCCACAATTTGATGGTGTTGAAACTCAACTCCACAAGCTAGTTGTTCTTGAAGCTCATGTATAAGCAACCATTGGAAGAGTATGAAAAAGTAAATTGGGCAACTCTTTGTAGCCAAAATAAAATGTTATACCCATGTAACTTAGCATTACTAAAATAGAGTTTGGTACTTTGCATTTCATGAACAAACTTGAAAACAAGTCCAAAAAATCATTCTCTAATTTGTCACATTTGGTGGTTGTAAGAGTAGTGATGGTGAACAAAAGCATGGCATGAAGCACCTTGGTTTGGAAAATATTAGCATGAAAAAACAAAACAAAACACATATAATACATGCCACAGTAAACATTGCATATTTTACATTGTAATGGCTACAATCACAAAGTTTATTTGACACATGAACCATGGCATGTTCTTATAGGAAAGACCATATTCCATGCTAGTGATTGTGTGAAAAAAATGAAAAATCTTTTGAAAGCACAACAACAAACCCAATCAAATCATTGGCACCCCCAAGTCAAGCTTAGTGGCACAAGGTTTAAATGACTTTCACTTGCACATTAGTGGGTTTGAACTAGTTTTGTGCGAGTACATCTTTTACCTTAATATATTCACCATATCTAAATAAAATACATTATTTATCCTACCTTGTTTTTAAAAAATCAATAGGTTCTAATGAAGTGCATACCTAAAGGTATTTAAATTTGAAATTTTATACTTTATTCATGACATTGCATATATGTAAAATATACTCTTACCCAAAGCCATATATGTTTTGGAATTCAAGTAGAAACAATTAAGGTATGTATGATTTAACCCATAAGTTTTGTTAGTTATATTGATTTGATGGGTGCCTATCTAGTCCTTTTTTTTTCCTCATTTTTTTTGTAGTAAGGCAATTTGATTGGCCCATCACAAAAAAAAAAATTGAAACTTTGGAAGCTCCCCAAAAATACAATGTTCTATGTGATGATGTAATGTTTCCATTTTGGCCCAACTATAAAGGTGGGCAGGGGAGAACTTTAGGCAAACCATATATAATAAAATTGAGGTTTACAAACATGTTGTAAAAAGTGCACATGTTAGGAATGATAAGTGTGTGGTAAGGAAATATTTCAAATGGAAGGTCCCTTTATTTTTAGAGGTCATAATTTTTATGTCACTTGATGAAATTGGATGATTAAAAAGGCTATTGAAATGCCCAAAGATGAGTTACAAATTACTTTTAGACTTTGTCATTAACTGAGCTTCAACTATGACATCATTGCCTTCTAATACACAAAATTTTCATTCATAGACATGTTTACCTTAATCATGAAGGAATCAAATAATTTGATTGGGGCATGGGACAAAAAAATTCATGTAGACAAGCAATGAGCATAGCAACAACCCCCTCTATGGAGAGTGAAGACCAAGGTTTGTTTTTTTGGTTTTTATTTTCAAATTTTCTAATGTAACATCATTAACAAGGAAAATTTAGCATTAATTGACAACTCCATGTTGCCATATGCAAAATTTAGGAGGCATTTCATTTTTTGTATTGCCCAAATTAAAAAATTTAAAAGTTGCATAATGCCTAAAATTTATTTATTTTTTGCTTGAAACTTCCACCCTAGAAGATTGCCCAATTTTCATAGGTTGCCCATTCAAGGTTCAAACCTATGTATTTTTATTTATTTTTCCTTTTCCTTTTTCTTCTTTTTTACCTATTTAATTTTTTTTGGGGGGGGTGGATTTGATGGCCTTTTAACCTTGTGAGGTAACCCTTTCAAGTTAACCTCATGAGATTATTTTAAACATAATTTTGAAAGCAATGTGAAAGGATTCAAATTCAAATTTTAATATTTTTTTGTCACACCATTTGTAGGAGGTTTTCCATCCATACTTAAGTGCATTCCACAACCTCTTAGGCATTTGCCCTCCAAAATTTATAAACAATGTGGAATTTAAGTGCATTGAATGATATGTGAATAACATGATAAATCATGATCTGAATGGATGATTGGTGAAATTGATTAACTACATATGATTTTTCATCGAGAAACCATGACTTAAAGCAATTCATGTCTATGGATGAAATAAACATTGATGGATGAATCTATCCCCTTTGATTAGATGAATTCCATGTATAAATTATGTCCAATGAAATCAAAAGGATTTTTTTATGAATGGGAAATGACCCCACTAAATGAAATTTCTTCTAATGAATGAATAATCATTTGGATGGATTTAGGTTGTTTCAAAATTAAACAAATTTCATGAATGGAATATCATCTGGAAATTCACTTCATTTCCAAAATAATTCTTTCAAAATTCATTCCATGTCTATCACAATTCATGTATGATTCCATGAATGAACATTCATCAATTCATATTGAGGAATAGATAATCCTTCATTCATAACTTTTGTGGATGAAAATTCATGGCAAAATGGATGGATTTTCCTGAGTGAAATTTGATGACATTTTAAGATGAAAAAAGTTAAGAAATTTCATTGATGTTGGTTATTCCATCCATGAAATATAGTTATGTTCAATTTTGTTTCAACCATAAAAAATGATCATCCATTTTTTATGGATGAATGTGCATAAAATATCATTTGTGAATTTTCAATGGATGAATGGCTGAATTTTCATGAAAAAAATTTCATGAAATTCAAGATGGATTTTTTTATATTCAATATAGAATATTCTCCACAATTTTATTTCATTCATGAAATTCCATCTATGCAACTTTATGACTAGTGGTTCCTTACAATAGTTAGTTCTTGTTAGTTACATTAATCTAAAAGCTAATGCATCTCATCATCATGTTTGTTTAGCATTGACATATATGGGGGGATGGGAGTTCAATTAGTTACTAATTAATGACAATGGAACATGGAATGCATGGAGTAGATTTTGTTAGCACAAAATTCTCAACACAATTGAATTCATATCCTACCTAAATCCCATGCTTGATTATAATGTATCATGGATGAAATTTCTTGAATGCAATTTGGATGAACTTTTATGGATGAAAGACTAAAAAAAATTCATGGATGATTTTTGATTCATCTTGAAAGTTCATGAAATATGACCCATTCAACCAAGTTCATCCATTGAAAATTCACAAATGATATTTCATTGATATTCATCCAACAAATATGGCTGAATTTTATTGAATGTAAGAAAACTATGAATGAAGTATATTTTGTGGATGAAATAATAATGCAAATGATATTTCCTAATTGAACTTCATTTTATCGTAAATGTAATGAAATTTCATCCACAAAAGTATGGATGAAGATTAATCCATTCAAATACATGGATGATATTCCATCGATGTTCCATCATGGAATTTAGATGAATTATATTAGATAAACAAACTTTGAATGAATTATTTCATGGATGAAATAAACTATAGGTAATATTCCATGCATGCAATGTTTTCCATTTTGAAACAACATGAAATTTCATTCAATCATTTATTAATCTTTTTGGGTACAATTCATCCAATTGAATCATTTCACATCCATAGAAATACATGTGATTGCTTTTGGATGTAATTCATACATTGAATTCATCTAATCAATGTGGATAGATTCATCCATCAAATTTTATTTCATCCATGGTCATGGATTGCTTGGGGTCATGTTTTTTCATCAAAAATTATTTCATTTGGTTAGTTAACTTGGGTTTCAATTGCTTGCACTACTAATGATGATCAATTGATATCAGGTCAAAATATTAATATATTTAAAATTTACTTAAATAAAATATTTGATAGATAATTAGTTGCCATACATTGATAATCCATAAATAATATATAAAATGATCATTTTTTTAATAGAAGATTCATGCAACAATGTTTTTTATATATTGAAGATACAAAAATTTGGATTGTCAAACATGTTATTAACCCAATATATTGTTAATAACCATTGATTTTATCAAAAGCATCTATAAAGTTATTTTAGTTCATTTATTCATATTATGTACACAATTTTAAAACAATGATCAAGTGACATTTTGCATGTATAATGTCTCATAAGCAAAATAGAATAAATATTTATTCAATTTTGCTAAAAATGCATTTTATATGACAAACAAAATGTCAAATGTGGATTACAAAAATAATGTAATTAACATTATAAAAATGAATCACATCAAATCCATTAAGGAATGTATGGATATAGAGTGTGATTTAGTGATGTAAAATGCACCAAGACCTTTTTTTTGGGTGTGAAATTTCACATTATTCTAAATGTCTTTTTAAGATAGTAGTATTTTATCACAAGGTTTCTTGTTTTTTGAAAACATTTGGGGAAAAAATAGTTGTTTTGGGTCAATGTAGCTGGATTTCTATTCCTAGTTAATATAGGTAGACTATTAAAGGGGTTTTTTTTAATAGGTTTTAGGAAGAGGTTGTCATCTATTACTAAATCATTCTTGAAGTGCTTTAGGTGCTTGTTGGTGAGACTACAACATAAAATTCAAACAAAAACTAATTAACCAAAACATGTTCCTTTCATATGAAACAAAATGTTGAAATTTAAAACATTTAGGACACTGCAACTTTAATGTATTATTTGATACACCATCAAATCTAAAAGTGTAGTTATTGAATGAAAAGATAAAACACAAATGCATTTGAATATGAATCATGTACTTTTGAATAACAACATGCACAAAGGAATTTCAAAGCTTCCAAAACCTTAGTGTGATACATAGTGATCATCGATTGAGAGTCATGTGATTTATGGTTAACATGCAATTGATTTAACAAAAATATCAAATCTTTAAATAATGTAGAATTTGAAATCAAAAGTCAAACTTTGAACATGTTTCAATTACATAAGAAATGAAATATATATACAATTAAAAAATGTGTGATTAATTTACATGGTTTTTGAAGTCTTGCCTATCTCAACTTGCACCTAATTTGCAAACATTGGTGTATTGTTCACAAACTAGATCATTTTTTTCCTCTTCCCTTTTTTTAGTACTTTTTTTCCTTTCCTTTTTCTTTCTTGTAATACTTTTATGGCAACAAATCATTCATCCTCCCATGCCTTTAATTCAAATAACAACACACATTAAGAGAAAGTTGCAATCATTACAACATATTCATGAGATATCAAAAGCACACTTGACTTAATAAATTCATAATATTTAAAAAGTTACTTAAATAAAACTGATTAATGTATTATAAAGGAAGCTTCAACACATGTTAATGAATTTTGAATATTTCATGTCAAAAGTAAAATATTCTTGAATATTTTCAAAGACTATGTATTTTCCTTTAAAATTAAATGTGAAAATTACAACGTTTTATAGATACTATAATTAATAAAAATGACGTCAATGTACAATAAGTTATGCAATAAGCAAGAAGGATTGTTTTTTAATATTCAAATTTGCATAAGGGATAAGGATCACCAAATGAATTTAAAAAGACATAAAAACTATTTAATCTCATCAAACCATGCTTGATTTATGGCAACATTTTCATCTTTTATCCTTTTTTGCAATGTCAACAACATAACTAAGGGTTTCCATAAGTGGCAAGGGTATTAAATTCATATAAAAAGAAATCAATTTTTTTGTATTTTTAATTTATTAGGATTCATCATCAAGCAAATGACATTTGTAATGAAGACAATGTTGGTCATCTACCCATATTGTTAATAATGCTTCAAATTGCATCTTTAATTAATGAATACCCAAAACAATTTAATGAAAATATCACAAATTTAATTCATCGTGAATACATAAAGGATCATTTTTATTGAATAAAAATTCTTGCAAAGGTTTAAGTTCTATATATTTATGATAAGAAAAATTGGATTGTACAACATGCCATAATCCCAATAGATTATTAATAACCATTGATTTGTCACAAGATATGCATGAAGTTATTTTAGTTTATTTATACATAATATGTATGCAATCTTGTAACAATGATCAAATGACATTTTGCACGTATAACATTTTGTAAACATTCATAAATCTTCATTCAATTTTGTTGAAGATTGATTTTACGAAACAATAAAATGTTAAATATGGATTTTAAAATAAAATAAAATGACATGTATATATTTTTAGTCATTATTTGATCACTTTTCTTCTACATTAAATTGCATCTTCAATTTGTTTAATCTTGTTTAAATAATTTGTCAAATATGTAGGTTTTAAGTGTTTATGTGTTTTTTTCTCTTTTGAAAGATAAATACATTTCTCATTTGAAACATGCTTGTAAATGTATAAATGGTTTGTTATCATATGGGTTGTGTTACATAGGAATGATGTGATGCATAAATCTCAGTCAAATTATCAAAACACATATCAACATATGTTTTTAACCAAAAAGAGAAATACATAGGAAAAAAATTGAAAAGAATATTACATCTTTTTATTTTTGGTTCATTAAATCTTTCAATCATCTCTTTTCACATAAAAACACACAGAATGATATGAACATCATTTGTTATGTAGCACTTTAAGTGAATGCAAACCATAATCAAAGGAAGAAAATGTGTGCATACCCAAGCATAGAAAACTCATGACAAAAAATGCTCCATCACAAATCACAAATCACAAATTATGTGAGAAAAACACAATCTTACACAATTTTTATATCTTAATTATGGCATCAACCTTCATATTTGTTTAGCATTAAAAACACATAATTTTCAATGAATCATTTGCCAAATTCAACATGCTTTCACGTTTGCCCTTTGTGCATATAATTTTCACATAATATTTATATAATTGCCAAAAGTCACACAAAGTCACATAATTTATGATTTATGAAACAAACAACAAATAAATAAAAAATTGAGTACCATGTATACTATTGAAATAACTCCATTAAAGTTGTTTTCACATGTTAAATTCAAAGGCATCTCTCCATTCTCACGTTTTGCATTGACATTTGTTTTTTTGTTAACAATTTTTTGAACCATATGAACATGAGATATAATTAAACAACACACATTCACATCTCAAGAACATGTCATGTTCAAGTAGATAAGTTTATACTAAAAAATAATAATAGTACGATACAATGTGTAACATGTAATAATTCCTCATTATTTGCACCAAAACAGGAAAAGAAAAAAAAAACTTTGAGATAAAAAAATTAAAAAAAAATAATTACATGTACTTAAAACATTTTACAAAAGATGTAATATAGTACATAACCATACAAAATTAGTTGAACTATCTACATGAAACAACCCAAGGGATTTAACAAGCTTGCAATGGATCATGGTGTACAGAAAAAGCAGGTACACAAACACACACAACCTAAACTTAATAAATCATGAAACAAAGCAACCATATGCTACAGAGTAATGAAATGTGTTGCATCAGCTAGTTTCCGAATATTTCTCTACTTTGTGATTGACCTATAGACCTTCAGGGATCAGAGCATTCTGATTTCATTATCTTGAGTTCCACTGGTACTTTAATGGCAGACCCTAATGTGGCAACACAAACCCCATCTTTGGCAAACAAGGACAACAGAAAATACCAGGTGCAACTCTGGTGCAAGTAACATAGACAAAACTAATGTAATTGA
>Ga0116227_10002362_pt1 | contig 43047 bp, 32 predicted proteins | sample S1TSphgellanicum_FD_89693 | JGI IMG/M metagenome (GOLD analysis project Ga0116227, IMG submission 89693) | Host-associated microbial communities from peat moss isolated from Minnesota, USA - S1T2_Fb - Sphagnum magellanicum MG | ecosystem: Host-associated > Plants > Peat moss > Unclassified... | reverse complement strand
TGGGCTCAAAGTGTCTCTTCGAAATTGGTGCGGGAGTGGCTGGCTGCTGCTGCGGGTAGGATGGATAAGACCACCACACAGCAACAACCGTAGCAACAGTTGTTGTCCAGCCACCTGTTGCTGTTGTGGCTACAAAAAAAATTGAATGGTCTTAAGTGCGCACCTACCGGCTAAGTACGCACACTCCTCCCAGGTTCAAGTTGCGTACTTAGCCGGTAGGCTACTGTAGTGTAAGTTGTTGGGGGCATATTTTGTACTGTTCGAAGAAGTAGACGGAGACCATAGTTTACATGGGATTGGCATCAACCTAATGTGAAACTATTCTCCCTACAAGAAAATGGTCTCAGATGGTCCCAAATATGGCTAGAAGTCACCCATCCCTTCAAATGGATGCATGTGTCCCAATGCTAGAATCCAAAAAACCCAGGAACTCAAGCAATCATTTAGTCAAGACACCATCTATATCTAGTTTGAACTACAAATATATCCAAAACCTCTAACAAAAGAATTTCTCAAAATAAGGGACATACGAAAGAACAAGATCAGTCCAACCTTACATTTCAGGAATGTCCCCCACCCATGGGACTTACCCAATGTGCCACATGAGGCAAATGTGGCAACAAAACCTCAACATGCATAGAACATGAGGTGGTAGGAACAAGAAGCACTTTACATCCACTGTTCAAGGGCAAGAGGCCTCCAATGCCTACTAAGCACCCCTTGTAAGCCTGAGGTGTGCATCATTCATGCATACTAGGTGCCTTTTAATCACACTAGGAAATTTCTCCAAGTACTACATGACAAACACAAAGAAACCACAAAGAAAAACACTAAGCATCACCTAAAATTAGTGTTACAAAACACTAGGCTGTTGAAAGAGACTTAAAGGCACAACTTCACACTACCAGGGCTCCCATTGCAAGGAAATGAAAAAGCACCCAGAAAAACCTTAAATATTTGATAGCAACTCCCCTGGGATTTGTTTTCCTTTCAACTTTGATTTTCAAAAAGAGGCCCAAGCAATCACAATTTTTTGGTTTCATGGTCTCCTAGGATTTCCAGTAAACCCACCGCATTTAAGTGGGTTTGGAAAGACTGTTGAGGAACCAGTGAACATTATCCTTTTTGCCATAGAATATTCCATGTAAGATTTTCATCTATTTTGATTTGGGTGGGCTATTAGGCACTTAGCCCTTGTTGTAACTTAGTTTATGCAACATGAACAAATTGTGCTTGTGGTGTCTAACCAAGATAATGAGATATCACTTGCCCATTGAATTATCAATTGCTTGTATTTCATGACTGGATTGGGAGGTAAGTGGGCAAGGGTTTGTAGGATTCTGAGTCAATCAAAGGTGTCTTTTGATTGGGTTTAGGGGTTGAGCTCAAAAGTCAAATCTAACTTTTCACAATTGGTGGCCATCATTCAGTCATTGAAAATTAGAGTTTATGGAGTTGAAAGGTTGAATCGCCAAGTGAAAAAACCCAATTAGTCTATGGTGGTTCTCATGAAGTCTGAACCATATCTTGATACAATCCATCTATTTATTAGCATGATCATTAGACTAATGAAATGGGTATGTTATATATATTGAGATTTGTTTGAAGGTTGGGAGCTTAGTTTGAGATCCTATCCTTGAAAAGCTACGACGCACAAAGTCCTTTCCAAAAGAAAACCCATAAATAACATTCGAAATGGAAGGTGAACATGAATTGTAGCTCTCATTTTATTTTGAAATATACAAACAATAATTTCAATGGTGTTCCAAGTTCCAACCAAGCAATTGCTGTTTTTTTGTTAGACAGTCATATAAACAAGCTGAAATAGTATTGTAGGACCATGGCAAGTTCAACATTTTAGTGTCAAGAAAACATTTTATTTTGAAGATTCCATGTTGAAAACTAAAATATCCTTGAAATAGATTTCCCACTTTCCTTCACAAAATTTTGTTAATTGAAAAGAGAATTAAAAATGTCAATAGTTTTGAAACTAATATATCTCCCATCAAAGCTACCATGGTACTAGTAAAGATTATCTTAACTTCCTCAGAGATTCAAAGTGGTCTTGTTAAACCCCACCATTACCATCAGGGGTTTATTCAACATAAAGTTGTTACAGTAAACCCCTTTATAATCGTGAACACTCCTTTTAGTCACATTCTTGTTTGTGTCACACTTTTCTTTTTGGTAACCATCCATTTTAATTAAAAACACCATATTTTAGAGTCACTATCACATTCGTTAGTAGCACAAAATATTTACAAAGGTTTTTTTGCAAATGTGACTATAATGGGGGAAATCTAGGGCAAATATATAAAGGTTTTGTAATTGTAATTTCTTTTGGCAATGTTCGTGTTGCTTTGTGTTCAATCTGTGCAAACTAACAACAATGAATTCAGTTGAGGAGAAAAGAAAAAACAACTTTCTAGTGCAAACAAGCAAAAGATATGCAAACTTGCTAAGAAAGAAAAACAATTTATTAAAAAAATTTAATCAACAAAATACACAAGCTAATAGTTAACAAGCTGAGACTCAATGTAAATCATCACATTAAAATAGGTAGAAGTCACAACCTTTTTCATCTCTAATAATGCATAATAAAGCTTAAAATAACCCATGTAAAAAATTTAAACAATTGGCACCTTTATTCTAGCATAAAAAGGTTGTTTGGTAAGGTTTTTTTGCCTATAGTCACAATCTTATACAAGTTTATATGGAATGTGACTATACACATTTAAATCACAATTCATTAGTGTCACACAAAAAAAAGTGGTCACCAAGGGCGTGATTATAAAAGGGGTTTATTTTATATAAGAAGTTTTCATGGTAAGTTTTGTGGAGCAAGGCCAACTAAAAGTCTCTTGCCCTAACATGTAATCAAAGATATTCCTTTTTTTTCAAATTTAAATTTTAAAAAAATAGTTATTCAATTGCGAGTTTAAATATTTTATTATTATGTTCTCAAATTCACAATTGAGAAAATTCAACATTGATTGCTATGGAATGAATTACTAACTTAATGAAATGATAACCCTATTGGATAATATTGAAACTTTCAACGATGATTATGTGAGATATTAGACTATTACATGACTATCATGATTTGATATTGTCAATGCAATCCATTTTATATTTTCAATTGATGTACATATATCAAAGGTGATTGCTATTAACTAAGGTTACATATAACATAGGTAATGAATTTGATATGTGATTGGATAGAAGCCACACAACTGAAGGATCATGTTAATTTAAATATTTGTTGCTAAGCTTAAACAAATTTTAGCTACCATGTGAGATGTCCCTACATCATTTTGTGAAATTAATATTAATATGATGTCATGGAAAGTGATTTTATGAAAAATTTAAACTCTATAAAAGCAAAAATATGAAGTTCAACAAAGTACACAACATGGTAATGTGAGTTTGTTAAAAAAATTTCAAAAAATGAGATGCATTGTTGTTTAATAGTTTTAAGTAGGTTAATTTTATTTGAACATTTTGAAATGATAACACCGATATAATCATTGAGAATAAATAAATTCTCAAAATTAAGACATTGTTTAAGGCATGGCTATTTCCAAATATGGGAAGAGGAAATGAATATTATTATTAGTGCCTTGTATGTAATATAAATTCTTGCATTGACCATCATGCCATGGGGTTTAAAAGAGGCCCTCCAAGTGTCCAAACTCACAATCATGCACAAATATTCATAACAATTTAAACAAAAATCCACCTTTGCATCATTTTTCAAAAGTGACTTTTTTGGTGCATGAAGAATTTTTCCTAGATCTTGGAATAATAATAATTTAAAAGTTAAAAAATCTACATAAAATTGCCACTTTTGGTGAATAAAAAGTTGAAAAATGGTTTGGCATAGTTTATTCCTAAACACCATGGACACAATCTTTTCTATGCAAGTTTCAAATAAATAGTATTTTGAACATTTTCTTGCAATCATCCTAAGTTGTAATTATTTCACAAGAATTTTCATTCCCATTATTAGTAGGTATGAGTTTTTCTTTGAACTTAGTGTGATTGAACTTGGACCAACAAACAACTAGTTTTAGTCTAGTGGGAAATTTTTCAAAGCAGGGTCTATGAAGTAAACCAATGTGTGATTGATGTTTGAATTGAAGAAAAAGAATAGGATTTTCAAAAAGACATGTTTAGGCAAAAGAATGACAAACACTTGAAAAAATCACAATTGGTGCATTTTTTGAAATGTGAAATGAACATTAATTGTGAAGGTGAATAATAATGTTTTTGCACTATTTATTATTTGTTTTTGTGCAATCAATTGAAACCCAACACCATGCAATTCCTCTTGTTATTAAATTTTAAGTTTCCTTGAAGGTCAAATGGAGTGTTTTGCTTGATTACAAAGTTATGTATCCATCCACAAAACAACATTGTTTATGTTTTGCAGTACCTTTTACATTTAAAGGTTTACACAAAATTGTGCATGAAACCTCCTTGAGAGTTTGTAGAGGTGTTTGCAATTTGGGTACCAAAATAGCAAAGTCTTAAACACATTTTTGGGACTCTAGGAGCCTAGTAGTTAACAGTATTGTTAAAGCAGAATTCAAGCATTTACATGGTCTCTTCATGCAAAAGGTAGAATTGTAAGAGATTTTCTTTCCTTAGGATTATCTTTGATGTATTCTAGTGTGCATGTTGGCAAGCTAGAGTGGATCTTGTGCTAGTTTATATATCACTTTTCATTAATAGCTTGTCGATCATAGCTTAATTTTATAATGGAATATTATCATGTAAATATTGTACATCCTAGCAAAGATTATACTAATGTTTTATCAAAATTTTATTTTGGATGGAAACAAGAACAAAAACTATTGGAATTATTACTAAAGTGGATTAGGTAGCTTTAAGTTGGCAAATGTTAGATTCTTCCCATACTTTTAACCAAAGTTTTGTAATCATCACTCTTTCATCCTACACAAATAATGGAAGCTTGTTTTTCATGTTTGATTTGAATTTCTAGGTATATGGGTGCATTCATAATAAAAGGACCATTACTTCATACCATCCACTTGATTGTTTATTCTTAGAATATTTTTGGAATATTTCAGAAAATTTTGTACTAAATGTATTTGTAAGTTTAAAAAAAATTTGGGTTCAAACATTCAATTAGGACCCATTGAAGGTGTAACAATTATTAAACTTTTAATTTTTTTAAATTTTAAATTAAGTTAATGTAAAAAAAATTGTGTATTTTTATAATAATGTTTCAAATATATTATGGGAACATTGGTATAAGTTTGAAACAAATCTAATGAATATGGAATACCTAGAAACACTTTTTAAGGAATGTAATTAGTGATTTCATTGTTTTTGGTTTTTTTTTTTTTTGGGTACTTTGTATTTTGTTTATGTGTATTTATTTTATGTACACATGGACAAAATACAACTTTGTGACATTTTTTAAGTCATGAAAATTTAATGTTAACTTGTTAGAAATTTTTTTTTTTTAAAATCCTTGAATAATCAATCCAATTTTTTCATGCCATCTTAATTGGCTAACCCATTGCTTTTTAAACAAAGCACCAAGGAGGTGGGTGTAAATCCTAAATACATGTTCACACCCCTTTATATTATTATGTTAAGGTTTATATTAAAATTTTGCCAAATATATGTCATTTTCAAATGTTTCCAAATCATACAAGTTCTAATTTATAGGTTAAAAACATTGGTTATAGTGTTTTGAAAGCATTCTTGAATATTTTTTATTCATTAAATTAATTTCAATTTTATTCACATGTTCCCATGATATGTTATGAGTGTTGTTATATAAATAAATCTAAAACTTTCAACACCAACATAAATTATCACTTTAAATTATGACATATTAAACATTTGTTTCATTTCAAATTGGTAATCTTATTATGAAATACAAGTGGATATTTTTTTGACTTTTCACAAAAAGTTTTGATGAGGCAAAATGCAATTGAAGAATAAATGTCCCCTAGGTCTTAGAGCAAGTGAGTTGAGTCATGACACAATTGTGCATGTTCATTCAGGGGATTATGCAAATTTACAAAATTCAATGTTTTCTTAATTTTTTTCATTTGCAAGTTTGTGATTAAAACACTATATTCACTTTTTCTTCATGCATTTTTAATTGTTTTTTGGGTCCTCATTGTTGTTGTTTTGCTCTTAACTCCCAACATTTTCCAATTCTTTGGTGGAAATGTGTGCTTATTTCTTTGCTTCCATCGGCATCCAAACCTATATTTCCACATTCCCATAAAGTTGAAGTATATCCAAGCCATAGATGTTAATTTGTTGTCTTGTCTAAGTAGTTTGTTTGCAAGCATGACCAAATTTTTGTCATTCACATCCTTTAATTCAAAGCTGAAGTGGTTCAATAAGTTATTTTTCAACCTAGCCCAATTTGAATCTAGGTAGCATGTAACATTTTTTTCCCATATTGCAATATGAAGCAAACATTTTGCATCATTTGCTACTTGCTATTATCTTCACTTTGGTATTTAAGTCTAAAATACTTTAAATCCAAGTGGAAGGTGATGGACTACACATCTTTTGTTGTGGGAGTCTTCATGGGCTTCAATCTATTGTCTAAGGATTTCTTGGGAAGGTAGTTGAGCATTTGTGCATCTTATGATTGATGCATAGGTGATTGTATGCAAAGTTAACAACTATTTTTTGCACAATGGTGTTCATGCCACAATTTTTGAAATTATTGTGGTATGTTATGGAGTGTTATAATTGCCTTATTTCACTGCTCAAAAGCTTTGCCCCACATGTGGATGTACAACATTGACTTGTCACAAGCAAATTAAGTGGGGTTCAATTGAATCAAGTGTTGAACACAACAACTTGCCTTAGTGTTGGACACTTTGACAACATTAGAAAAACCTCTAGTTTACAAGTGAATTGCATTACTAGTTATATGCTTTCATTGATGGGTTGAACCAATAAGCTTTGTCTTTGCTGATTTGATGTGAAATTCTCCATGTGTGGTTATGCCAGCCTTGTATGGCTGGTGTGAATCCAAATGTGAACTTGTGTCAAAACTCATTTTGGCCTACTACAATTCATCTATACTTAGACTAGCTATATGTTTTTTTTCAAGCATTGTTGTGTTCATATTTTGGCTTGAATGCTCCTCATAATGAAGTTGTTACTGTAAGTGTTCTATTTCATTTTCTTTTCATGGCCTTGATTGAATTCCCTTGCAATGCTTGTAATGTTGCCTTATGATCTATTTGTGGTATCCATTAACTAGTTCTATTGCATATAGCTTTATGAATGATGGACAAATCATCACACCCCCCTCACATATTTATTGGCAAAATTCCTATCTTCTCAAAGGAATATGAACTTGAGGCTATTGCGTAGTCATACTTTAGACTTTTTGTGATTTTGAAGCTTGGTACATACAAAATTCTCCTTATAGGCATGTCCCATTTGACTACAACAATGCCAACTTGACTAAACATGCCATTTTCTTGACCCATTTGACTAATGTCTCATTTGATAGGATAGTAAAAAAAACAGCCTAGTCAATATGACCAATCAAAAGGTACAAGTCTCTATATGTTTTTATACCTCTAGTGAAATAGTACCAATACACCAATCAAAATGGACAATCGAGTCAAATCTTATGGCTTGAAAAGCCATGAATTCCTGTAATGCTAGGGCTACCTAGAAGCTATTTAAAGTATTGAAGGCCTACTAAGGACTACCTAGGGGTTACTTATAGGGTTTACCCATGGTTACCTAAGGCATAGAGGCCTACCTAAAGGCTACATAAGGGCTATCTAAAGCCTACATAAGGGTTATCTAAGGCCTAACTAGAGCTAATAGGGCTACTTAGGGGCTACCTAGGCCTAAATAAAGGCTACTTAAAAGTACTTAAATTACCTAGGGGATATTATAGGCTAACTTGGGGTCACTTAAGGGCTGCCCCTAAGAGTTACCTAGATTTGTCCATGGGCTACCTAGGGGCTATCTAGGTCTACTTAAGCTTACATAAGGGCTACATAGGGGTTAATTAAGGTCTACCTAGGCTTGCTAATGTCTACATAGGCCTACCTAGGGGCTACCCCATGGATTCTTAAATAATTTTTAAAACTTATTGTTGGTCGAACATGGTCAACAAATAGTTACATGTCTTTAAATACAACTACTAGTCATTTGTAGTTCCAAGTAGTATGTTTTGACATAGTGGACGTGAAGTGTTTAAGGGCAACACCAAGTGTGTCTAGGCACCAATAGACACATCTTGTACAGGTGAAAGGGCGCTTGGGAAAAACAAAGACACAGCAAATACTTTTGTCCTGCCTCCAATAACAACTATGTGCACATATAATGTTGGGGGTGTGCTTGTTGGTGTATGGCCATGGCACAGCATCTATTGCACCTACATGCCTTCATGCATAACATGTTTTTTTGCTTATGCATGTTTGTAATTGAATTTTCATTGTGCTCCAACATGGATCATGGAACATATATGAGAAGGTTACAAATTGATTTATCGAACAATAAAGCACTTCAGTGACTCCCTCTTGCCCCAGCTTGCTGATCTAAACTGGTCAATTCAAACCATCACACAAACTGAGTGAAACAAGAGAGCATAACTCTGTCAAATTTGGTTAGGTCCAACTGGAGATTAAGGATCAAAATCAGTATTAGTGAAAACTAACCATGTTTTCATAATCAGGGTGCACTTGGGGTAGTCTAGAATATTGAGCAGGAACTAGTGTTACTGTAGACAAGCAACCTGATTTATTCTGTGTTCGTGGTTGGTGCTAGTCATAGACTAGATGTTGAAACAAACCTTAACAGTTGCATGATGATTGACATGGGGAAGGCTACGGTGGTGGTGTTGTTGGGAAGCTTAACGCCCAACACCATGCAACCCAAGTCACCATATCCACAACCCAACAAGGGGAGGCTTACAGGCCAACACCATGCCACCCAAGTCCAAATATACCCAGCCCAACAATGTCAAGAAATGGACTTTGTATACAGGCTTTTCTCAGATTGGTTGTTGGCCATGTCACACAAGCCAAGAAGGAAAATGCTGACAACTATGGGATTACCAGGGGAAACAGCCCCACATTGGTTGTTTATAGCTCATGGCCATCTGAGCCAACTGGATTGTGGTTTGAGGAAACGAAAGGGGCACTGACAGCATTCAATTGACAAGGAGACAGATTGAGAGCACAAACTGCAAGATCTGTGCCCCAATATGCAGTGAATGTAAGTCTAGAGTCCAGACCTGATCTGTTCAAACTCCCTTTTCCCACAGCACAACCTCACAAAGGCTTGTGTCCTCACCATTAGAAGCATCTTGATAAAGGGCTGTGACCACGGGCAATACCTCTGATGGTACTAACATACTGTTTTAACTCACCAAGAGCATTGGGGAAGCTACTGTGTCAGGTCTAGATCTTAAAACAATTACTCACCTACTATCTGTGGGCATTGCCTGCCCTTGGAGAAATGCGCTGTCACTATGTGGTTGGTAATGCTTTGACATGCACTTTATGTTCTGGTGGATGTCTTGACTCATAGTCAAGATGCACATAAGCTCGCTCAACCTCTGGCAATGCCTCCAGTTCCGTTTGTAAATCTTCCCCAATATCATGTGCCTCCTTCAATGGCATCACTTCTGGTAGCTCGATGTCCACCTGGTTTTAATGCCACACTTAAATCAATGTGTGAATCACTGATGACAAACATAACATGACATACAGAACTCCCTTATTGGAACAATTTTTCTTTGTTTCAGAAGTAAACAAGGGAGAAAAATAGATGCATTCACAGTAATAGACCAGTACAGAAAAGTGCAGAGAGTATTCACACCTCCACAAAATAAAGGCTTCCAAATGTGTATGCCCGCACTGTGTCAATGCGCTTGATGCGGGAGTCATGATTGATAGTAATCACTGTCACCTTTTGTATGAACTCAGGTGGGGCTGCATGCCCAACCAATGATGCTGCATTCATCACAGAAGAGAGATTTGTGTTTGATACCACCAGATAATTGACATCTCAATCCTGCAGAAGAACTTTGCTCTTCACTCTTCATTCATCACCAGATCCATGTTGTAGAAATGAAAAACTTGTCAAAGGACTAACAACTATTCTTACAGCACAAGTAGGCACCTCCACCTAGTTGGAAATCACATTGCATGATGACTCAAGAGACATGTTTGCCCACTCATAACATTGCCTGAGCTATGGTCAAAACACTTCATTAGGTTGCAGAGGATGACCCCTTGAGCATGGCAGTGAGAAAAGCATAAAGTACCAGCATTTTCAAGCACAGTTTTGGACCACTCAACAATAGTGTAAATAGCAAGAATCATGGCACCAACTGGGTCAATCCACCAATAGAATTGGTCGGCCAAAAGTGCTGCTCCTAGACCTGCTATGTTGGTGAGCATATCAAAATTGTGGTCCTGCATGACCACAACTCTGTAAGGAACATACTGTAACCAAAATACCAAATATTCTAGAATCAAATATTTTGGTGCAAGCAATCCTTGTGAGGAAGGACCTTCATCTTCAGATGTCAAAACTGTGAATTTGCTTCATACTTAAGAAGCCTATAGTTGTGTAGAGCCCCAGATCAATGAGCCTTGAGGAGGTCTAATTGCAAGTATCCCACTTAGCAAGTGTTAATAACATTCACAGTAAGTCTTCTGATGTATCCAATGGGTTGCCAACTTTCATTTACCAAAGAGTAGGCATGGACAATTTGACTCTTGAAACTGCGGCAGTAGAAGTATAGAGCACCCTTAGCAATGATGGCCACACTCATAACAGCTATGAGCCATATCAGCTCTCCACTGTTCATCTTGGCTCTTGTTTTGCCTTCCACCAGTTGCTCACCTGCTGTTACCAGCACCTGCATCCCTGCCAAAAAATACAGTAAACAAAAAGCAACCATCTCAATGGAACTTCTGCTAGTAGATATAGAGTACCAAGTTGTTAGTTCAATATGTGCATGGCATGGCTACATAACCCAATGTCAACATTCTTTTGTAACTATGTTTATGGTATATGTGAAATGTTCACCAAAGTTTCATGGTGCTGTTCAAGAATAAGTCACCTGATGAAGACACAACAATTTTACACATGCATGACACATTTAAGCAGTAATGTATTAGCTCAGAACAAAGATTTGCAGAGTTAGTAATGACATGAGCTGATAACACATGTGAAAACAAAAAGAAAGATAAGAGTGCTCAATAAAGTAGCAAAAAGGAGTGCCTCATGTACACAGAAGAAGAGACGAAAGGGTTAAGAGGCATCAAGCATACCAAGTGTGGCCATGATAGCAGCAAAAATAACAATGCCGACTGGTTGAACACGAAGCTTGCCAATTGGGTATTTATAAACATTCTCACGCTTCATGGACCACCTTGTAAACAAAAGGATGACCCCTGCTATCAGGTCCAGCAACGACTCCAATGTTGATGCCACTATGGCTAATGACCTACTCTTTATTGAAGCAATAATCTGCACATGTGACTACCATCTTATTATCCCCTGTGTTCAACTCAGCAGAAAACCTCAACATTTGTAATTAGGGGGTTGAGGATAAAAGAAGACAGATGTTCAAAAAATATTCAATCACATTGTGGTAGGGAGAAGCTCATGATAGTCCAAGAACCATAACATCGTGTGTCTGTCAACAAGAATAAACATGATCCTTTTGCTATAAATCTATCATTTATGCTTTAGGGCACAAGTATTGATCATGGAGCTGTGACAAGGTTCTTCCTGTAAGAACCATCACCTCCTCCACAAAAAAATTCAGCATGAAGAAGACTCTAGCCATCTCCAATACTCCAACAGATTATTAGGGTCCAACATAGATAGTTTCTCAGGGACACATACAAATTGATCACATTGTTCCTATGTTTCCAAGGATTATTGTTCCACGATTACCATGGTGGAAAGAACCTTGAGAAGCATGGAACTATGTGAATTGGTTGGACAGAGACATTCTCAAGGTTCTTCCCACCATGATAATCATTTCCATCAAACAACTTTTTCGAGGAATGAGCTTCTCAAGAGCTTAAAAAGGATGTAATCACCTTGATAATAAGGAGAACGACGTTTGTCACATTTGAGAGGTTGATTGCAAGTCCTTCATGCCGCTCTTCACCACTAGTGCCAGTTGCTCCCACTGGATTCGAGTCGACGTTTTTGAAATATTCAATTACATCTCTTTGCCTTCTGTTGTACTGTCGCCGGACTGCATACAACCACGCCACATTTTCAATCCTAAAACACATTCTTCTCCATCATCTCTCCCTCTTCTTTCAGTTTCTTCGCCAATTCCTCAACTTCATTAATTCAGCCGACAATGCTTGCTGCCACTCTACAAAGCTAGGGTTTATAGCCAAGAAAAGAAACCCTCTCACCTTCAGTATGAGCAGTGGAGTCCTGGAAATCTTTGCTACTCAAGAGCTTGTGATGGTACTTGAACTGCCATCTGCCCTTAGCCTGCGGTAAATCTGACAGAAACAGATCTCCATCACTGGAGCTCCGATGTTGTCGTTCCTCAATGCTAATAATCTCTCCGCCATGGCCACTGTCACTGTGCTGCAGCAATCGAGAGTGAACTTCTTCCGCCATAGCTTTGAAGAGAACGAGAAAAAACGCAGCAGCTTTTTCTAATAATTTGCTGCAATTACTGGCACCAATGAAATCGTAATCGGAGATCGACCCATTTCCTAAATCCCTTCACTTCATATAACCCTACAAGGAAAAAAATAAATTGACAAGACAATGCAAAATCTGCTTCGTGGCCCCAAGTGTCTGGTTAGGAAACAACTCCCTTTTGGCGTCCTTTGCTGCGTGTCTGTTAGGGCCAGGGTTCTTTTTTGGGGCGAAATTTCGCCAAATGGCGATTTCTTTTTCAAATTGGCCAAATTTTTGTTTTTAAGTGGCCAAATCTCGAAAACAGAATCTAATTTTTCAACAAAATCGCCAGATTCCATCCTAAGTTCCATTAGGTAGCCAAAAATATAAAAGGATGTTTTAAAAGTTTTAACTTTCATATTTTCTTATCACCAAATCTGGCTAAATCATCTTATGGATGATTGCCACTTCAGCTACATCATAAAATTAAAAAACAAAACTCTGATTATGGTAGACATGCCCCCCACCAAACACTAGCTTATCACCGAACACTTTGGCAGATCTTTCTCAATTCTTCTCCATTCTGATTCATTTAAAATGTTATAGGATGGGTTCTCAAATGCACCCTTAAACCTTTTTTTGATTTTGTAGCTCAATAAGATTTGAATTTTTTTAAGACTTGATGTGTATGGGTATGTGTATTCCTGAAATCCTAACTTTTGGTTTGCAGCCAAAAAGACTTGAAGTTTTTGATGGATTTAATGTGTGTGAATATGAATATGGCATTGAAATAAAACCCCAAATTTTGCAGCTCCATAAATATTTAATTAAAGATGAATTTGAAATTTACGAGTCTTTGAAAAAAAATTTAAACCCATATGTATGGTTTGAAGCTCAAAAGCATATGCTAATATCTTCGCTTTCATTTCTAATTTTTTATTTCCAAACCTTGTTTTTAGTGATTATTTTGGCCTACAATCTAACAATTGATTTCTAGACCATGTTGTTCAGTGACTATTTTGGCTTGAAATCTAGTGGTTGGCTTTCCAAACCTTGTTTCTAATGATTATTTGGGTCCAAAGTTGAATGACTAAAATTTGGTCATTGAATCCAATGATTTTTTTTAGTGGCATCAGTTATTAGTTTTGGTTATGTCCAATGACTCTTAAGCCAATGATTACATTTGGAGATATGAATGCGAATTGTCCATTTTTTTTGTGCATGTTTCTAGGGATGATTAAATTTTAGGCAAACATATAATCAAAACCATATGTACTAGAAACACAAGTATCTGAATCTATGGTGTTGCATAAAGCTAAAGCCCTTTGGGAGAATAAAGTACCAAGGTAACTTGTAGTTTCTATCCAACTCAACACCATGGCAACTTTCACAACTTACACTTTGCAAATTATAACTTGGGTAAGAATCAGGTTGTTCAATTTATTATTGCTTCTATGTGAAAGCAATTATACATTAACTATCAAGTGACTTATCCTAATTCATATTTTGTAGAGGAAACTTTCAAACATCGATTATGGAACATTGTGAAGGAATTAAAAATAGGAATTTCAAATAAAGAAGGTTTGGAGAAAACAACCCTACAATGTGATCAAATGTTGGAATGTTTGAAGGCCATAGATGGGCATGCAATAAGGAATGTCTTGAAAAGATATCAAAGTCTGATTGATGGGGGCACCTATACCTAAACCTAAAACCCCATCATCTAGTTCTCTTGAACTAACAACCCTTACATTTAACCCCGGCCCATCTTTGGATTCTACCCATCTGGAAGTGATGGTGAAAAATCAATGACAAAATTAGGAATGTTACAAAGTCCAAGAGGACGGCAATAATGGCATCCCACTACTTAACAATTTCCAAAATCCAATCTTGATGCCTTCCTAGTTGGCAAGGTGGAGATCACCAATGATTTAAAGGTTGAATAAAGTGAAGATTAATAATTTGAAAGCAATTAGAAAGCTAGGTGTTATATAAAAGAAGAATTTAAATAAAAGGTTAGAAATATTTTGCACCTATAACTAAAAATTCCTAGCCCAACCATGTGCAGTTGGGTTAACATTATAATCAATAATGATTTCATATGTGAGGTTTATGTATCTCTTGTGCAAGAAATTAATTGAGGGAGCTAATTAATTGAGAGAGCTATGATTTAAAACATAGGTGAATATTTTGGTTTTGGTGAAGCACACCTCTTCATGATGTGCTTAGACTTTCTTTTCAACCCACCTATGCCCCATTCTACTTGCACCTTTAAACTTGCATGCATCTTGTTATAAACTTGCATTACAACATGGTTAGCATTTAGTGTTAGTTCCTATTGCCCTATCTTTTGCAAAATAAACATCTATTCACCCATATAGCTTGGATTTCCCAATAGGTACTCAAAATAATCATCACCATGGGTGAAGTATTGATGCCAATTCTTATGAACACCCAAGTGCCGAAAGATGTTCACATCATGGTAGGAATCAAGATTGCTAATGTCTATGTAGACGAATAACCTATGATGTTTCAAAACGACCATGTTGTTCATTGCATATATATTTTTCTACCCATTAAACCATGTGTGACATGCTTCATTTTGCGAAGGCCTGCAATTAATCAAAGTGCCATCAATAAACCTAATACACCCTAGTAACTCTCACAAATGCATACCCAAGGTAACCCTCTCCTTAAATGTGGGCCATTAAATTTCATCCTCAAATGCATGGTTGATGCATGATGCAATGAATAATGCATAATCACATAATGCAAATTTTGACTAGTTTCATATGAAGGCTTCTTGTGTGTTTGAATATTGGTGTTTATGACCATCACTAGCAATGCATATAAACTAAACAACATTAAATTCATAAGTATAGTGCATCCTATTTAAACATAAAGTTCTACTCACCTACACAAAAACCTATTACCCAACACAAACGCAAGAATCCAAATACTATACATCTTGCAAAACAAAAACAAAAAAAAAAAACATAAATTTTCTTACAAAGCAAAAACAACACATAAGAAAAGAAGTAAGGTGGTTTCAAAATCCAAAATACTAGACTTTTATCATCTAAATCTTTACTTATTACAAACATGAAAACTTTAGAACTGCGTTCACCTTGGAACTAATTCCAACCTTACTTAGCTTAAAATATATAACTATCATAAAATTCTGAACATGTCATACATAGTGAGATTACCATGTTATAAAGAATGAAATTCAAAAGATGCTACTCAAATGTTAACTTTGATGACCTATTTAATACAACTAAAACTACACTTATTATGACACAAAACAAAAAATCAGACTTGAAGACCCTAACCCTAACACCAACAACCTACATCTTAATCATAACCCCCAAAATAAGACCTTAAACCCAAATTTTCAAACTTGAAAACCCTAATTTAACTCCCAAATCCTAAACCTTAAAATTTAGAGCTGAAAGTGCTAACCCTAATTCCAAAAATCAGACTCAAAATCTTAACCTTAACTCTAAAAATCAAACCCAAAACCCTAAAATTCAAACTTGAAAATCTTAACCATAGACCCCAAAACTTAAACCCTAAAAATCAAACCTGAAAATGCTAACCTTAGAACCCCAAAAATTAGACTCAAAACCCTAAAATTCAAACCTGAAAACATTAATATTAAACCTAAACTTAGAAATTCAGACTTAAAAACCCTAACCCTAACCTCAAAACCTAGGCCCTAAAATTCAAACCTAAAAATGCTAACCCCAATCACAAAAATTAAATCCAAAAACCCTAAAAAATTCAGACATGAAAATGTTAACCTTAAACTTAAACCCAAAAATTCAGACCAAAAAACCCTAACCCTAATCCCAAAACCCAAACCCTAACCTTAAGCCCCAAAAATCAGACCTAAAACCATAAAATTTGAACATTAAAACCTTAAATCCCAACCTTAAAACCCAAACATTTTTCATTTAAAATGAAACCCTAACCTTAAAAATCATATTGTAACCCCTCCCTAACCCTAAACTTCAAAATTAAATGTAGCCTAAAACTTCAAAATTAAACATTAAGGTACAATCCTAATGGTTTGTACCCTAATGTTTTAAACCCTAACCCTAAATTCAGAAAACCATATTTTTAAAATCATAACCCTAAAATTAAGCACTAAACCCAAAAATCAGCTTTTTAAAATCCCAAAACTAAATTTAAAAAATGAAACCTTCAAAAGTAAAGTCATAAACCTTAAACCTTACAATTTCAATTCCTAAATCATACAGCCAAACCCTAAAATTCAAACCCTAAAAAACCCAAATAGTGAAAAGGTATTACTATACTTCAGTTTAATTACAAATCTGATTTCCTAATAGCTCTGCTAATTAAGTTGTTTATTTTACTCCAATTCACATGATTATAATTTATATGTCCTTAATTAACCTAGGTTGTCCATGGCCTCAAGGCACTGAAAGCAAGCCCTGGGTGGATTATGCCTTTTTCATCCAGGTCTCATCCAACAATTACTGACTGAAGCAATTGTCTTACCATCCACTAGAGTGCACCAAAGTATTATTGTTTGAATGGTAGGTTTCTATATTTCTTTAACAAATCCCTCAACACCAAAAATGATATAAAAATGTAATAAAATTTGAATGATAAAATCACAATCTACATGAAGTTTTTTTTTTAATTTTATATAGATTTTAGATTTAAATAGTATCATGTTATATTTTGATTGCAATTTAACCATAATAAGAAATGTCCAAGCAAACAACTAAACACCGCACATGGTGTTAATGCATGGGTTAATGCTCAAGGGTTTGCAACTTGACAAATTTTATTTTCAGAAAGTCCAAAACAACACGAAATTTTTGTGATGTTTAAAGGATTTTTTTTCACTATTTTTAAAATAAAAATAATTGAATTAATCACATCTAGATTAGGTATTTCCTAGGTGACTCTTAGGAGCACTTTTGTACAGGAGAAGGGTCTCCTACGTAAAGCGATGTCATGATAGTGAGAAGCGATGTCATGATAGTGAGATTGCAAAGGGACAACCATGCAATGATAGGGACGGGAAGGAGAGACAAATTGATGAGTAATTTTTTCCCAATATAAATTATTTTGATAGAATAAAAAATATTTTTTAAATTATGTAAGTCATTATTTTTATAACATCACTCTAATTTCAGCAAACAAAATTTTTTCAACCCAATGAGTGACCAAAATATACAAAGGAAAAAATGCAACGATATTTTATATTAAAAATATTATGTCCACTTAAGAAAATTGCTGATTAATGTTGGGGATCCTTGCTAGTGGAAGTAATTGAAAAATTTGGGGAAAAAAAAAAAAAAAAAACTGAATTATTAAAGGAGTAAGTTACACAAAAATATTTAAAACTTAATTTTTTAAAAATTAAATACATGAATCACACGTCGTAGATCACGAGGCGGTACGAAGCACAGGCAAACCTTAGGCCGGGCCTCTTGTTGGGAGTCATCCGGTGTGTGCCTCCGGCATGCGGCTCTCCTGCAGTGCCTCTCGCTCGCTCCTATGCTCAGCCTCTGGCACGTCAATTCCCAATTTCAAAATTCGAAATTGCTCAAACACATCACATGAGTTCCCGAAGCAGATCACAAGATTCAGCCTCCACATGACATAATCCATCTTGGTTTGCATAATTAATCCATTGCTCATCTCTGTTTTTGTTTCTCTTTTTAGTGATACATAGATAGATAGAGTGGACATTGAAAACTCATCATGGATCCTACAACAACAACAACAACAAGAGAGTTGAATCCAGCAGAAGAAGATTTAGACTCCTGCAGACATCTAATTGAACCTCCTCCTGATGCTGCTGCAATGTTCATTGATCAGGTGCACTTGTACTTTTATCTATTATTTGTCACAGTTCTTTGTTCCTGCTCTGCATGCAGTCGAATTGCAGCAGCCAATGATCCAGGTACCACTACTCGAATCTATGATTTCCGGGTATGTATACACACACATACACACACACACACACACACACATCTGTAACCCCTGTACCCAACTGCTCAGACTAGTAAATACACCCTGCAATACCCTATAATTCTCCCTGCAGGACGTGCAAATCATGATGCTGGGACAATAGAACTTGTAATATTGTTTACTGCACTTGATCTCAGGCTCTTTAGCATCATGCCTAGCTGCAGTTCTTGACTTTGTGCAGAGCTCTGGTCAGTATGAAATTATTCATGATTTGTGAATATCTGAGAAGCTGTAGCATATTCAAGAGTAAGACTGGGATTCTATTAATATCTTCTGAAGTTGGGAATGATTCTTAATGGGCTTTGGATTTGGTTGCTGCAGGTGGACTACGCAAACGTGACGAGGTTGAATTACACCAAGTCTATGCCCGTTGTGAACGGTCAGTACCCAGGGCCTAAGCTTCACGTACATGAGGGTGACTCGTTGATTGTTACGGTTACAAACTTGATCCCACATCCCGTCACCATTCACTGGTTGGTTTTTTTTTTCTTCTCGCCCCACGCAACATTTCTTTTGTTTGCTGAGAGTGTGATTCATGAGATCCATATTTTAGTTGTAATCAGCTCAAGATTCTCCACTTGATCAATGTGCTGGTTACAATCTTCCGGAAAAAATAAATGAGACATGGGGAAACTATCGCTGCTGCTGCAAGCTAGCTATTTGTTCTTCCTCCTGATCCCGCTGATCAGAAGTCATGTTCACAGTGGTCCCGGTTCTGGCACATGAGATCCTTGAAGTTTATTCAATCATGATGCATGCAGGCATGGTGTGCGGCAGCTACGGACAGGCTGGGCAGATGGAGTGCCATACATAACGCAGTGTCCCATTCAACAGAATCAATCCTATACACACAGGTGCAGGGTTTAGGGTTTAGGTTGTGGGCCGGAGTACTGATCTCTTGTGAATATCGAGTCCCACATCGGTCGGTGGTTGTTGCAGCAGCTTCTGAGATTTGTAATCTAAATACTACCCAGTGATGATGATGCTTCCTTTGGTTTGCACTCTTGCACTGTAGGCCTAGACTTGACTGTTTTCTTATGTGATCTTGAACTGCAGGTTTAGGGTAGTGAACCAAACAGGCACTCTCTGGTGGCATGCGCACACCTCCTGGCAACGTGCATCTCTGCATGGAGCTATCATTGTCTACCGTCGGAAGCACCGTATGAATGATGCTCCGCCCTGGTACCCATTTCCCAGGGCTCAACGAGAACTCACAGCTATACTTGGTCGGCCCCCTGAGTTCATTCCGTTCACAAACCCATCATCATTTCACCATGAGCAATGTCTAGAAACTAAGGGCTCCAAATCCGTTCAAGAACTTCTAACCATTTGCTCTGTCACTGAGATCCTTTCCCACTTCAGTATGCAAAGTTCTAGCATATACATAAGTTGAGCTTTACCCTATGCAGGAGTTTAGAACATTAGAAATGAGATTAGGTCTAGGATGTGTACATAACCAGTCTCTGAATGCCAGCCTGAGAGTTGATGAGATTAAGGTTAATCTGAGAGTTCTGAACCTTGAGACAATTTGTGACTGTGGGTCACATGGATCTTCAGGAGAATGGTGGAATGCCGATGTGGAGCAGGTTGTAACTGATGCTCTGGCTACAGGCGGTCCCTACAGGATTTCAGATGCCCTTACCATTAATGGTCACCCTGGCTACTTGTACAACTTCTCCTCAGCAGGTACTAGGGTTACAGTTTACTCTGTAACTCCTGCACTTGTAGGTAGCCCACTGTCAATCCTGTGCAAATTGTGAAGGTCTGGGCATCACTCAATTCACACCTTCACCACTGGACATCACACAGTTCCAGCTCTGATGGGGAGAAAATCTGATGGGGTTCTTCACTAGGTCATCAACCAGCTGTACATACTGCAGGAGTGTTGGGGTTTCATGTGTCTTCCAGGAATTTGGCTTAGAGAATGCACATGTTTTGTTTTTTTGGATAGCTGGAAATGTCCAACCTCTGGGAAGGATGCCAGCATGAAGATGCACATGCAACCACATGTATGCTTGTTGGCACATGTATAATTGATGTGCTCTGAACTGACAAACCGTGGACATTTGAATCCATTTTATGCAGATGCTTGCAAAGTGAAGGCTACACCAGGATACACCTACCTGGTCCACATTGTAAATTCATGCATGAATTTTGGGCTCTATTTTGCACTTGCAAACCACTCACTTATATTGGTGCGGACCGACTCTGGCTATGTCCAACCCTTTATGGTGGATGTTGTGATTGTGCAACCAGGCCAGTCAGTGGATGTTCTTGTCACAGCAAACCGCACTTCTGGGAAGTTTTACATGGCAGCTACTCCCTTCTCTGTGGCCCCCTATTCCACAGTAAGCTCCCAAGTCCTACCCCATGATGCCTTCTGCCCTCTCCAAATTTAGCTGGGCACTATGGGTTTGTTGTCTAGGCCCCAGGGGACTGGAGCTCTTGGGCAAAGAAGGGGATTGCCAATTTGCCCCAATAAACACTGGTCTATCCACCTGAACCAAGACAGAAGCAGTAGCCCATATGATTTGAGTGACACCATGTTATAATCTACTCACTCGTCAAACACAAGTTCCAACATAGACCTCGCCTTTCTGACTGCAGATAACTTGGACCTACAAAAGACCTGAGAAAGGACTTACAAAAATTTTGACCACCACTTTCTTGCAGGTGCCTTACCCCTTAACTCCTGCAACTGCACTTTTCACATACAGTGCAAGCTCACATGTACAGACAGTCAACATGCCTACATTTCCAGCTGCAAATGATGCTGCATATGTGGACTACTTTGAGAGCTTAGTGCATTGTGTAAATACAAGTGACCAGACACTGATTGTACCACAAACAATCGACAGAGATTTGTTATTCACTGTCAGTTATGGGCTTGGTAGCTCAGATAGTTGTCCACCCCAACCAATTTGCGATGGTTTTGATGGTGATAGAATCATGGCTTCTGTAAGCAACATCTCATTTGTGCAGCCCAATAGCACGCACAGGAGTCTGCTGGAGCTAGCTTATTTATATGATCATGGCCAGAATGTGCTCAATTCAAGCCTCGATTTAACTTTCCCAGATCGGCCTCTGAATCCCTTCAACTATACAGGCGACAGTTCAAGCTTGAATCCAGCTCCTGGATCTGGAACAAAGCTCAGTGTTATAGACTTCAATTCAAGTGTCCAGGTGATCTCTTCCTACCCACAATTTGGACATTGAACCTACTTAGATGCTTTGCTTGGCCTTGGTGTCGGCAAAGAACTTTATGTGCCAAGAATAAAAATGTAGCCCAACTCCTGGAATGGCCTTTGTCATGATCAATTGGTCAGTAACTGGAAAATTGTGTTTAGCAATGCACTGTCTGCTACAATCATTGAGAGCATTCCATTACCAGCAATATTGTCATCTTGAGGATTGACAGTTTTTTGCCTAGATCTCTAACATGTGCACTCTGTAAATATGGCAGTTAGTCTTGCAAGACACAAGCATATTGATGTTTGAGATGCACCCTTTTCATCTTCATGGGTACAGCTTCTTTGTAGTGGGGAGAGGATATGGCAACTATGACCCAGACTCCTCTCCTGCGACTTTCAATGTCATCAACCCACCCTTCCGCAACACATATGCAGTGCCAGCTGGTGGTTGGGTGGCCATTCGATTCCAAGCTGACAATCCTGGTTGGTTTTCTTGTTCTTAGGCTAACTTTCTGCATGAAGCAATTGTTGCAACTTCGGAGCTCATAAGTACATTGTTTGGAAATTTACAGTCCCGGATCAAGAGGTGTATGGTCTACCATTTTGCACATACACCTCTTCCTGAACTGCCAATTCCCAAATCATAGAGGAACAGTAGCTTGTATGCTTTGCAAATTTTGCCAATATTAGACTGTAAAACCTGTGCCTAAACCTTGAAATTTCTTAGCAATCCAACATTTCAAGCTTCATCTGTTCAAATCTTTGAACTGGGTTGGCTGATCCATATTGCACTTTTAATATTCACACATTGTGTATTCCTGAACTCTGTGATGCAGGGGTTTGGCTCTTGCATTGTCACATTGAGATTCACATTAGTTGGGGGATGGAGATGGCATTTCTGGTGAGAGAGGGAAGTGGGCCCAACCAGACACTTTCTGCACCTCCCACAGATCTCCCGATTTGCCCAAGCAACAGCTTGGTCAATTCTACCTCATGATAAATTCTCAGTGGGCTTCAGGTGCACTCACAGCATGAATCAATTTTAGTAGTACTTCACCTATCACCAAGTCCAAATTGCTCACAAATCTGTCTTCCTGCATTTTCTGAAAGCTTGAAGTTTATGGCCAAAAGGCTGTGGTATGCAAGGTAGACTCTATGAGTATATTTGTCAGATTATGTCACATATTTGTATGTTACATCATTGGTTCTTAACATGGCATTCCTGTTCCTGCACTATGAGAAACAAATCCCTGCTGTACAAATTTAACTCTCTTAGAAATGGACTGCACAAGATCCCACTTCAATACTTGGAACCAGAACTGAATTCAACGACCGTATAATTGTCTGGTGCATCAGATGCTTCCTCATCTACTCAGTTAGGACCTCACCCAATTACATAGAAAGGACAAAAGAATAAGATAATGTGATGTTGATTGCATTTTGTCAGCATCATATGAGATAAGTTAACAACTATAATTGACAAATATTGGTACTTTGATGTTTTGTTTGGGCCTGTTGCAAAACAGGTTACATATCTTCTAGGTAGACTTCAGAGTGACTCTGAAATTGGTGATTGTTTTGTTTTCATTTCGTTTATGCCCAATTTCTTTTATTATATTAAGTACTGTTTAACACACCTTTATCATGGTTTTGCATTGATATACCCCAAAGTCTTGGTTCCACAAAACAACTCCACAATGTCCTAGCCAAAGCAAACATATATTAAAAGTGGGTATTCAATTTGATGTTTTTCATTTTGGCAAATTTTCGCATTTTTCAACCTGAAAATAATGATTTCAACACATAAAAAGGATTTTTCTGGGGAAAAAAATGGCCCTAGTTCAGTAGTTACAGAAGAGGGGGGAGGGCAGATTGGGGAAATCGCCAAATTTCTACAATAGGTTCCAACGGGTAGTCAAAATATAAAAGGTTTCTTAAAATTTTATACTTTCATATTTGGTCTATAGCCATATTTGGCTAAATCCTCTTGTGGATGATCACCAATTTGGCTATGTCACAAAAAAAATTTAAACCCTAAGTCACACTTGTTCTTACAACTTATTTATATGCATACCGTTGGACCTTGGTAGCTTCAACACTAATTATATTACTTGTAGAAATGCTGGGATTCTCAAAATTAATTTCTTTAAAGAAAAAAAAAATTGAAGGAAAATAAAGAATATTTTGAAATATTCAGGAATATTTCTTTTCAATATGGAATTTTCCTAATTAATCAATTATTTGACACACATGTGTTGAAGCTGGCCTTGTACTACAAAACTACACTGTAATATGTCTAAATCTATAGAAAGGTACAAATGGGTCCTTAGTCCTTGCCAAGAGAAGGTGCCCAAGTTTAGCAAATATATAAGAGCACTTTTTTCAAAGAAAAATTTTTTGTGGAGGAAAAACTAATTCTCTTGGAATATTTAGTAATAATTTTTTTTGACATGGAATCTTCAAGATTAATTAGTTATTTGACACACATGTGTTGAAGCTACCCTTGAGGCTTGCACTATGGTACTACACTAATATGTTTACACCTATTTATTCCAGGACAAAAAATCTCGAAGAACTAGTACAAGGGAGATTTTGCATAATCTTTTATATGGTCATCCCTAGACAATTCTAGAGACAAATACCTCATTTTCAGGCTTAATTATTACATTCTTTGCTAATAACTAGCACCTTTCTTTAAAAAATTTAAATAACTATCTCACTCCTTTTCTCTACCCCACCAACATGGATATGAAAAGACAAATTAACATGTGCCTTTTCATGTCCATGATATTTATATTAATTTAAATTAAACTTGACATTGATATAAATAATGATGAACTATTGGAAATCATATGAGAACATAAGAAAACAAGAAAAAAAAAACGTTGACCATCTCTAGTAGTGCACAACAACATGAAGCCCAATTTAGTACAACAATGGTTCTTAATCCTTACCAAGAGAAGGTGCCCAAGTGCACCATACACACACACATATATATATGAATACTTCAACCTCCTCATGATGTTTTACAAATCTAAATTTGGCACCAATATTGGTTACATGATCAACACAACTCATGATATTGTAGGATTGTAGTTTTGTGTTTATACAAACTCGTAAGAGGAAATAACTCTTAAACATTGGATGTCCATTTTGAAAGTCAAAAAAAATAGTCTATTCACATACAAGTTTACAGAATCATTTTTTAAAAAATTGAAAGTTTCTTCTTCACATCCAAACTTGACTAACATGTGCATAACCATAAATAAATAAAAAGAAAAAGAAAAACTTGAAAAAAGAAACCTAACATCAAAACTTTAGAAACCCATGAAGGTTAATTCTTGTGATAAAAGAGAAAGGAATTGCTTATTTAAAAAATGTGTTTAAAGCTTCCATAAAGTTTTATTCTTAGTTTTTTTTCATGTCAAGAAAATTATGTGAGTTATGTGATGTTGTAGCTAGTACAAATTTTCTTTTAGGTAGGGCCCTCAAAAACAACCAATGTGACTAAAATAGGGTTTGACTTCTGTATGCATTTAGTTTTCCTTGAAAAACAATTTGGTTCAAATCTCAATCAAAGTGGAATCGCATATTTATTGAATTAGTTATGAATGTTTAAACATATGTAGAAGGGTAGCCCAATGTTGTCATTAGGCCATTCCATAAAACCTTAGTCAAGAACCTTTAGTCCTCATCATGTGTCCTTCATATGATCAAACAAGGTTCCTAACACCAAGACCACATATGTCAAAATTCAAAAGTAAACATTTTTCAAATGAACAAGACTTGAATGCCAATTTGAAGAAGGAAAATCAAAGTCCAAATGCTTCACACGTTCAACACCATTTTAAAATACACAAAAAAACATTGTGTTCCTTAACTCAAATTTGATTATCACCATTTCAAGATTCACTAAGAATTATCCACTAATGCACCATAAGTTGCATTTAATTTCACTTTCATATGCACCTCTAATGAAAAGCATACCATCTTTAAATGACATAGTGGGGTTAAAATTATCAAATAGAAATAATCTTAAACTATGAGCCATTTGAAGTCACGGTGTTACTCAAAATTATGCATGGTTTTTGGGACCCACCTTAGGTCTTAGTTTATGGTTGGGTCCATGGTATTCCTACCTTGTTGCATTTGTTGTTACTCATTTTCAAAAGGATGGAAACAAACAATTTTCTTACATTGGTTTTTTCTAATATGGTGTCTTGTTGTAAAAAAGAAATCATGAGTGTCCAGTAATACTCTTGATGCACATTGTTTTGAACATCATATTTAGGTCTTCTTGACTTTCTTCATTGATGCAACACAAAATCCTAATGTCAATTATGTGACAATGGTCTTAGTTACATTGTCAATTAGGAAATGTGCACTATATGTAAGCACTAAGTATGTTATATAAAACTTGGTTAATGTCTACTCAATTTGCATGTGCATGGGCTAAAATACCTTATTAGATTGCAAAGTTTTATATACTAGCCAAAATTTCTATGGTGCATTGACAAATCATGATGCTTTTAACTTTTAGATTTGTGATTTTTATGTTAACTTGAAGTAAGGATGCCCTTTATTCACCTTTTCATATCTTTTTTTAGTCAAATGCATTAAGACTCATGATATCTATGATTCTACAGGGTTTAGTGGCACAAAACTCAACTCGATATTCTAAAGGCAAAAAACATGCAGATGAAATGTTTCTCCATGTTTCTTCTCACACAAGCCAATAATAAAATTATTAACAAAGCATATAACATCTTTCATCATTTTTCAAAAACATTAAGGTTTGTAATCTAAAATTCAAAATGTTACATCAATTTCAAACCTAGGACAATAGCCTATAAGGGAAGATAGTTAGGTCCTAAAATATGAACCAATGGAAACAACAAGCTAAGTGAAGAAAAAGGAAGCAATCAAACTTATCATCATATGTTCATAAAAAATTCAAATATAGGCCCAATTAAATATATGTAGGTTATAAATATATGGAAATGATAATAATAAGATGACAATGACAAAAGGTCAATCCTTTTCCAAAAAATCCAAAAGCATGTTTATTTAAATTTTGAAAAAACAAAAACCTAAATTTCCAAAAGAAATAACATTCACTTGTCACCATTGTGAATTGCATATGATATATCCAAATCTAATTTGATGCATAAAATAGATTGGAAAAGTGAATGTTAAAGAAAAAACATTTAGGCCTAGGGCAGTCACTTCCATTTTTTCCCAAACAATGTGCAAAAAATATAGCACGTAACTAATTCATTACAAAATTAACCGAAAACATATTCAATTTTTAAAATATTCCTTCACTATTCAATTATTTCATAACATACCAAAAAATATTTTTTTATTTCAAATCTTTCATAAAATATACAAAGTGTCGCAACCCTACTTTGAGAGAGTGTGAAGATGAAACTGACACTCCTGAAATTAAGACTTGGGAGTCCTTCGGGATTCCCGAAACTTCAGAGTTCGACTGCAGGGGCCAAAACACCTTGCATTGAGGTGTTCTTTATATCATTAGAAAGTTATCAAAATGTAGATGTCGAAAATGGGCTCGCATGGGCCATTCGGACATCTACAACACAAGTTATGGCAAAAAGAATGGTTGGGAATCAAACTGGCAGTTTGACTCCCAACCACTAAAAGTCAAGAATTGACCTGACCCCAGTGCGTGCAAGTGGAGTGCGATACACCATTGGAAAGCTCTCGAGGAGAGCTACAAGTTTGCTTTAGAACTCATCCCAATCGGAGGTTTGAGCAAAGAATTATGACCTTGCAAAGTCCCAAGAGTCCAAACCGGGACAATTTCAGGACTCCTCCTTGGGAGTCCCGGGACAAAAAACCATTCAGATGTGGGTGCCGTGGAGAGGCATAGTGTATACTATATGGGGGAAGGTGGTGGCTTCCCCCGAGTCCGGGCCATGGTGAGTCTTGTGAGTCCAGGATTGCCCGTGGCTTGTCCTAGCACCAAAGGTGCTCCAGAAAGTGATCTAATCAACTTGTTGGTTGATTTGATGCAAGTTCGAGTAAGTAACTAAAGCTTGTCACTCTTCCTAATCCCATCTCGAAGCTTCAGCATGCCCCTCTACCCCTTTTAGTGCTGAGAGCTACTAAGTGTGCCCCGAATTCCCCACAATTCGACTATTGAATAACTTAGACCCATCTTGGGTCTAACTAGGAACTTGGGAGCACGTCACAAAGAATGGCCCCTTTAAACATTTAAGAAATTTCAAAATCTCTAGAAGTGTTTCAAGTTCAATGTGGTGCATAAATTAATGGTCTAGAAAAAACATCAAATAAGGAATGTGAAGGAATTTCTTGAGTTCCAATGCAACAACATTCATGGTATGAATAATCAAAACAATCTCAAAATGAAAAGTCAATGTACCCCAAACACATTATACCTTTCTATATAAAGGTGTAAAAATTTGGAAAAGAAGTTTTACTTGCACAATCATAATATTTTGCAGAATAATATCATTAATTATCTTAATTTTAAATTATATATATTTATGTGTTTTTAAAACTAGGAACTTGTCTATTTGTGTGAAGATTTTGTACCTACCCAAAGACCTCCCTTCCCCCTTACAAATCTAAGTATTTGCTTGCCAACCTCTTTTTCCTTTGCAATGGGTTTTATGTTAATTTAAAATTATTTTTAAAAAAATTCTCCCAAACTTTGTTTCCTTTGGCACAAGAGGCCACTTTTTCCTTTCCTCCAAAGGCCTATGTCAAACCTACCTTCCTCCTTACAATCATGCCTTCTCTCAGAATAGATGAACATTTTTCCCCCTTTCCAAAGCTTACAAATCTAACTCCTTACCTTATATCCATTTGGGAACACATAGAAACATCAAAAAGATTAATGTTAACTTGAATGGGAACATAATTCAAATTAAATGGTGTGAACACAAGTTTCACCTTAAACATTTGGAAAGTCCAACCCCCAAACCAACCCTAGAATAGATGGATAAATAGAAATGCCATGCATATATTAGATGTTAAGAATTTTATTTCTAATTGTGTTCAATCCCACTTTTGCCAAGGTGATGGCCTATGAAATCCCAATTGAATAAGTGTTGGTTTTGTGAAAATAATCTCAAAATAAGCGTTCAAAAATGCATAACTTGGTTGCACAAAAAGAGGCAAATCATTAATTGATTAAGATTAAAAAGTTTTTTTGCAAAAGTTACTCATGTGGTGATTTTTAAATAAGATTATTCACTTGTTGCCATTGAACCATCTAAATGCATCACAAAATGAGGACCCCTTTGTATCAGTGCTACTTAAATACTTTCACAATACTTTTACAAGATGTCCAAGGTTTAGTGCTTTGCTCATGTAAAATAGGCATTGAAACAATTTAGATTGTATTGACTTAATTTTGGTATTGTTTCAATGATAATTGATGTAGCACCATATTTGCATTCTATTTATGTTGTTTGACATGTTGTATTCACATTATGTCCATATTGTAATGATATTGCATTAGTATTCTAATTGTATTGGATATGCATTTTTAATTGTAAATGATACAATGTTGTTACAATATGGTTACAAACTCTATTATTGTGTTGATTCTATATTATATTCATGTTGTCTATATTTGGTAATTATGTTGTACCCATTTGTTTTCAACATCATATATGCATTGCATGTGCATTAGTGAACATAGGGGATGCAATGTTGCAACAACATAACTACAAACTAGATATTCAATATTGACTCAATGTTGTATTCTTGTTGCTTATGTTATTGTATATATGTTATAATCATATTTTCCCAACATTGTATTTGTATTGCTTGTGTGTTCTTGAAGGTAGGTGATGTAATGTTGCAACAACCCAGTTGCAATTTGGATATTCAATAGTGAATCAATGTTGTATTCATGTTTATTATGATGTTGTAAATGAGTTATAGGCACACCACAACAAAAGCATTTAGAAATTGCATATGCACCGTAGAATTTGCAAGAGATATGATATTGCAACATGTTTACAAACTTTGTATTGGTATTGATTTACTAAATGATAATCAATATTGGACAATATTGATAAACAATGATACTGGAGAATGTTCCACTAATCCAATTCATAAGGTGCACCTCATATGGTCAAACAAAAATACAACTCCAATTATGGAATTATAAAACTTCCTGTAGATAACCCTGCACTCAATGCAATCCACACAAGTTCAAAAGATTTGTAAGGTGTAAAGATTGGAAAATGCTCATAGTTGGTGCTATTCACTACTCCCACCTCATAAGATGAGGAAAAAAACCACAACATGCAAAGGTCAACAATGTCGTTGCTCTCAATCAGCAGAAGGTGAAAGTGCCATTCACTTGAATTATACCCTTGCCACTAATGTTGTCCCCCATTTCAATTTTAAGCTTGCCTTTAACCAACTTTTTTCCATACCATGTATTGTGGCCTTAAGCAGGGTGACATATGTGTCTGCTAGTAGAGGACCTGCCAATCTCTCTAGTTGCTCTGCATGCATATGTGTGATGTAAATCATTTCTGAGTTGCACTGTGCAAAATACACAACCTTGCTTGTGGCACTTTCATTCGTCAAAGCCCCTACCATCCCTGCAGATGGTCAAAATTTCAATGGTTCAGCCAGTGTTTGATTACAAATAACCTCTAATGGAGTTGAAACATTGACCTCATGCCAAACTTATGTGATGCAACAAGACAAGAAAACTTGAGACTAATTTACAGAAAGGAGCTAAAATTTTGGGATTAAAAGTAGTTGAAAGTATCATGGGTACTGCTATAGGTAGTGGAGAACTTGGATGTTAATAACTAACATCATTACAAAAGATACAACGCCCTATTATGTAATGTGAAATCATCACCATGCCCGACCCTGAATTCTTTTTAGGTAATCATTGTCAAATGATTATAAACAAAGCATTAATCCTTCACACCCTATTCCGTTTCTCCAAAAGGTTATGTTGTTCTTACATCTCCTACTTTTTTGAACTGGAGAAAGGCATGGATGGAAGGAAGCTTTCCTGGGTGGAAATTCTTAAAGATTATGTAGAGCATCAAAATTTAAGTCATTGTTTTGTACATGCATGTTCCTCTCAAAACCAGAATCACAAAAAAGGGCTTACCTGCACCAATTGCATACACATTTTTCAGGCCTCCCATCACTTCATGTGTAGTGAGGTCACTGTTATCCCAAACTACAAAATGTGGTTGTTGTAAAAATTATTCCAATGGCTTTCTCCACTTCTTTGAACCACATATGCAAGCATTAGCATACTCCCTGTTGTACACTTTTGCTGCAATATTGGGCCCCCCTAAGTATAGCACATTCTCGGTCGGAACTCCAGCTGCCACTAGTCATCAAAAACAAACAATGTCGATCATTGACCTTGATGTAAAAAGCATATGATTTATTCATGAGCACAAAGGGAACCTTAACAAAGACACTACCAGCATAACCTACATTAGGGTCTCCTCTTTATTTAGCCTTTCACTAGTTTTCCAGGGACAACTATTTTCTCTTGAATTGCACATTACTTGTGAGAGCTTGATAATGAACATAACTCTCACAAGAATTAAAAAATCTCCATACCCATGATTAAGAAAGCCAGAAGAAGGTCAAAACTTTTCCTTTAAATGAAAGAAAGATTTCCAAATAGGGACTTTCAGAACTAGGAAAAAGAGCAAGACTTTTGCTTTCATGCTCAAGTCATACCCACTGAAACCAAATAGTATGAATTACACTGCACACCCAAGCTCTCACTTTCAAAACTTTCTTGTACAGGAGAGTGCGCAGGGAGTGTGCAGCAGGATAGTTGCCTGCCTTCAAGCATATTCCACAATTATCAAAATCTAGTGGGGACACCCGGATTATGCATCCTCCTAAACCAAGAACTCCCATTTGTTGTTGTCCATAACAAAATGGGACGTCAAGAGAGCTTCCTACCAAGAGAAACAATTGCAGAGGTTCTCCTCCTACGGAACTTCATTTAGGGTTTACTAGGGGGCGGGGGTGTTGTATGAGCAATGCTCTATGGAAATGCATGATTGCAATTGGAACTCTTTATAACAAAACCACAACCTGCACATAGACAGCCAGACAGACACTCCTTTTGGCCTTTGTTTCCAGTTCCCTAGGAAGAAGAAGGGTCTTTAGAGTACAAAACTAGGGTTTTGAAAACCCATTTGTAGAGAAAGAGAGAAAGAAACATGAGAGAACTGACTTGTATCAACGATCATTTGTGTGGGGGTGATAATGTGGGGGACAAACTAAAACGCAGCCTCAACACCCTTGGCCAACGAGATGATGACAAGCATAGTGCGATGCTCTCTCCAAAAGCGTCCGATTTCTTGGAAAACAGGGCGTATCTCTATGGAAGGGAAAGCGTTGACAATAATATCGGCATCCCAGACAGCCTCCTACAAGTTGGTTACCACCTTGAGAGGACATAGAGGAGTATCGATCATGTTAACGCAAAATCCATCTCGTAGGATCTCATCCGCATATAACTTTCGATCTCCTAACCTTGCCTCCACATACTTGAGGTATGCGCATTTGTGTATCAAACGCCTTAACACCACTTCTCATGCATTGATGACTTCAAACAGATGCTCTATTGTTGGTTTGTCCACTTCCTTCCCTCCTCGTCACCATATTTGCATTTGCAGAGGTTGGATTTGAGTCCCTCAAACAAACAATTTTCTTAACACTATATACCTTGGCACAAAGAACACTATCAATATGATATTCAAAAGGAAGAAAAATAAATCATACACTAATGCCAAACCACTTGAAAGATTGAAATGCTTATCAAAAGACCACAAATAACACAATAAGTGTGTCAAGAAATTGGTAAACAATCAACCTCAAATTTCAATATGGCTTATGTTGTATTGAGAAGCCATCATGAATGCACAAGAAAAATACTTGTTTCAAATTTGTTTCAAAACCAACAATTCTGAAATTGAATTTATTTTTATTATATTTAATGGCACATTTACTTTTAAATTAAAAAATTAAAAATCCAAGACTTAAATAGAAACATCCACCATCCAAAGTTTGTTTTTGGGCAAAATTACACATCTTAGCAACAAAAAAAAGGCCAGTTCATTTTTTTGCTGGAAAAAAATGGCCCAAAGTTGCTAGATTTTCAAGGGATTTTTTAGGGTTTAGGTTTTTTGCCAGCTCGGAAGGGAGGCTTAGGGTTTAGGGTTTTCAGGGTTTTGTTTTGGCACGTTTTTTGGGGTTTAGGGTTTTGTTTTTTGCAAGCTCTGGAGCGATGGCAGGAGGAGGGAAAGGAAGCCATAGTAAGAGTAGCAAGCAAAAGAGCAAGAAGAAGGGAAAGACTCGAGGCAATGATGCTGCACGCCTATCCGCTGCTATCCTTCACCTCTCGTCATGGGCCAACAAGTCTCGGCATCCAGACCAAACCCCGCCTCGCACGGACTTCCACACGCACAGCAGTCTTAGTATGTACTTTCAAACTCTTTTTCTTTTTGTTTTTTTCTTTGGGCAATGTGTTGTTGTTGCACTTGTGCCTTCATTGTTTGCCTCTCTAGTGTTGGATGAATCATCCCCTGGCAGGCGATGGCTTTTTGTTGCCTTAAGAGGTTTAGGGTTTAATGTTTTTAATGCTTTTTGCAATGTGTTGTTGTTGCACTTGTGCCTTCATTGTTTGCCTCCCTACTGTTGGATGAATTATCCCCTGGCAGGTGATGGCTTTTTGTCGCCTGCAGAGGTGGTGAACAGAGCTCATAGAAATGGGGTAAAATTTCCTTTCTGCCATTGTATTAGGGTTTGGGTTTGTTTGCTCAATTACTGAGATTTTGGCCACATGTTTGGGTTTACTCATCAGGGTTTGCTGGTTTTGGATTGGAATATTCCACCAGTATCTGTCTGGGGATTGAGATTATGGGAACAACAAGACTCATAATTTCTGTTTCTGCTAATTGTTACACAAAATGGACTGATATGGGGGGTTGAATTTCTGGTGAAGTAGACCATAAAAAATGCTACTGAATCCCTGGGTGTATCAGCTGCTGAATTCCACACCACTGTTGATTGCAATTTGCAGGGACATGCAATTTAGGCATTCCCAATTGATTGTCATTGAACTGGGATGTTAACAATGGATTTGAGCCTTGCTTTATTGTTTCAGCAGTGGCATGAGAATCTCACCTGTTTTTGAAACAGGTGAAGGTTCTTGCATTGACAGATCATGACACTATGGCTGGTGTGCCACTTGCTCTCAAAGCAGCACAAGAACATCGCATTAGACTCATTCCAGGTGTTGAAATCAGTGCCAAGTTTGGATCAAGGTGGACATGGATCACACCTTATTTCTGGTTTTTAATCTATCAGTTCATCTTTTGGGCTTTAACTTTGCAGCAGCAGATGTGGGAAGGCCTCAACTCTAGAATTTTAGCATCTGAAGCTGCTTTTTTTATAACAAGCTCCCCCATGCTTGGTTGGATGCTTGTTAATCACTGTTTCAAGATTTGACTGCGTAGAGGGATTGCATCAGTTTAGAACCTCAAATCCTAAATCTTAACTGTCCATGACCCTGAACCCAATGCTGTCAATATTCTGCCTCATGGGGTTCTGTCCATGTTGTATGTGTATGCAGGCTTGCAAGAGAGCTTGGGATTTGATGAAGTGGTAATGCGGAATGGTATGCAGTTCTCAGCAGTTGCGAGGGCAGGAGGAGCCTGTGCATATCCTAGCATACTACAGTTGTTGTGGTCCTGCTCACTGCAAAGATTTGGAGGCAACTCTACTTCAAATTCGTGAAGGCCGGTATATTCGAGCACAAGCCATGGTGCAGAAGCTAGAAAGTTTGAACAAGCCGATAAAGTGGGACGATGTTCTGGAGATAGCAGGAAAGGGTGTGGCACCATGTAGGCCACATGTGGCCCAAGCTTTGGTAGCAGCAGGTCATGTCAATAGTGTCGAGGAGGCCTTCAGTCGCTACCTCAATAATTCTGGCCCTGCCTATGTTGCGTGAGCCCTCTTTCTCTTTATTATCATGCCCACTGCAACCATTCTCTTCTGTACGTCCTGTTTCCTCTTCACTCAATAGTTCATTCTGACAAAAAGAAAGCAGTTATGCAGGGGTGCAGAGCAGCCTGCAGCAGATGTGGTACGTTTAATTCACTGGACAGGAGGGATGGCTGTGCTTGCACATCCATGGACTTTGAAACATCCATTTCCATTGATTGAACGTTTAAAGGATGCAGGTCTTGATGCCATAGAGGTCTACAAAAGTGATGGCAAAGATGCTGGTACACTTTCAAACCCGCTCCACATCTCAATTGTTTTTCTTTTTCAGCAATTGTCTCCATGTGGCAGTAACTTTTTGTCTTCATTTGGCTCCATATACGACAGTATGATGGATGAGATAGGCATTGTGGTCCAAATTTCTGGCACACAAAGGTGTGTATCGTGGGAATCTACTTTAATACATCACTCAAATTGTATCTGACAACTTTTCTCTTCAAAACAGTCTCTGCAGAGTGGGCAACTGCATATGAGCTCATGAAACTAGGGGGCTCTGATTTCCATGGAAGGGGTACACTTGATGAAATTGACATAGGAGGGACGTCAATACCAGCACTGGCCATGCTTCAGTTCTTGACAGTTGCCCAGCCTATTTGGTCCTCTGCCCTCCGTCTTATTGTACAAGAGTTTGCAGAGAGCACCTCAGTGCATGACATGGACCATGAGTATTGGAAAGGTGACATTTTTGTCCGGGAGGTGGAGGGCAGGTTCTGTTTAGTATTTTCTGCATGGTTAACAGATGAGGAGAAGTCTGTGGTGCAAAATGAAGCGAGAACTCTTGGCTTGATGCATGAAGTAACCTTGGAACAAGGCTTTGAATGCATTTCTGTGATTAAAGTTTCCTGAGACCCTCCATTATGTTGCAGATCAATTTTAATCTGAGTTGGGTACCCTAGATTGCTGCATCACTTTGGACGTAAGCTGTGTGAGAGATATGGCAAGCAGCAAGCTGACCTCCACTAGTCTTTACATGGTTTTTGTGGTTACAAGGTAACTTTGTGCGATGTTTTTGTGGCTGACAGACTTCACTGACCATTATGTCACTGCCCATGATGCCTTGACCTGACTGCTGACTGGCTATTCACGGCAAGACCTTTCAATGTATTTGGCCCCACATCACTAGTTGGGCACCAAAATTTAAGAGGACTTGTTAAGGTCAAAATACTTGCAACCAATAATTAGTTCTGTGTTAATTAACACCATCTTTGTTGCATGCCAAAACCATTCCTAATGCCATTGATATCTCATCACTGGTAAATCTTGTTAGAAGGTTGGATAATTTCAGCAGCCAACTTTGAATGTGATAACTATAATGGTTGCTCCTCCTTGACTGTTGGCAATCATTTTGATGCCATATTTGTAGATGAGTTTGGTGTCCTCTCATCCCCACATAGAGTGACTACAACTTCAAATACGGCAATTGTTCACACTCTATGGATTGTTATGGTGAGAGCAAGCAACAAATGGTTTAAAATAGAAAGTAATCTCCACCCTCAACATCTGACTGTTTCCATATGACCTAAAGGGTGGTTCACTAGACTGAACTGTTGTCTTTGTGGAAACATGCAATATGTGTATGGATGTTGCATTTTAAAACAAAATGTAATCTTTGAGCTCAACAAATGACCTAAGGGATAGTTTACTAGATCCCCTTCTTGTTAGCTTTGTGGAATCATCCACTATGATTATGGATATTGAATTGTTAATTGATGTAGTTTTAGCCAAAATGAATAATTGGAGAACACGCACTTTGTGTCTTACTTCCCCCAAATGAAAATCAAGATCCTCATTAGCTCTTGATGGTTCTAGGGCACATGATTGGACATTTGATGACCATTGATGAATCAACCACAAGTCAATTAGAAAAACAAAGATGATGCCTTGGCCATAGGGATGTCATCTCAAGACATAGTGTCATGGGGGCCAATGAACGTGATGTCATAAAAGAAGCCCAAAAAACAATTCAATCCAAGATGTGTTGGTGCAATATTGTGGAACTTGGTGATGTCTATTTCTTTGCATCCACCCATTGGGTTGTTATGCTAGTAATTCCAATCTAATGAATTGGCCTAAAGTAATGTTATACTAGGGTATCACATAGTGAGTAGGACAGAGGATATGTATTGTTTAAGAGAATAAAGGCTACAAGGTAACCAAATTTCATAATAAGGGTTACCCCTACAATTTGGACCTTAAAAGGTTTATTTTTGATAATTTTGGACAATTAATGTTTGACCATTGTTTAGATTTCTAAGGGCCAAGTGTAGATAACAATTTTGTGTATAGTGGATTCGTTAAGGTTGGGGTAGAATTTGATAGGGTATGTAGTCATATTAGAGCTCACTAACTAGAATTAGGGCAATTTTTTTAACTCCCTAGACCTTGTTTTGATGATTAGATTTAGTATTGGAACTCCTTTGTTCTTTTTTGGTGCTTTTACAAATTGAGGTAGATAGCAAGAAGGAAGTTAGAAAAATCATGAAAAGGTGAGGGATTTCGGAAGGTTATCTCTTGTTATTTGGAAAACAAAGTGGAGGTAGCTTGGTGACTATAGAGGAGGTACAAGAATGATAGAGGAAAAACAAGCAAGGAAAGTGAAAATATACAAAGGCAACAAAGGAGTTTTTGGGGTGTGTGTGTATAAACAACCAAGAATAGAAGGGAAAGGATTGGAGATTTAGGGGAGGTAGAAGAAAAGACTTTAGAGAGGAAGACAACTTGATTTTTGAAACTGGAAGAATGGGTTATCTAAACTTGGAAAGATTTTTTTAAAAAGGGAAGGAGGTTGTGGGAGTGTGGTGTGATGTAGGATTAGAATGTTTGTTTGATTGATCTTAGAGCTTAGGGATAGGTTGTTGTAATTCTTTTGGTTAGTTTTAGTTAACCTTGGTGAAATGTTGTTAGCTAAAATGGACTAAGTTAGGAGATTTTAATGAAACATCCCAAAGTTACAAAGAATCCTATTGGTAAAGAAGAAGTAATCCAAACCTAATTAAAAATGGATTGAAATAAAAATGAAATGAAAATATGATTTTACAACTCCGTACTCATCTTCAACAAACTTGCTAGAATTCTTGTAAGTTTGGGGAAGACAAACCTAAATTCCTAAGCAAATAGGTCTTTGGTTGAAACAAAAAAACGAAATCAATAAATTCCTATTTTACTTAACAAGTAGTGACCATCCAACTATCATGACCTTGGTTAATAGTTGTGCTTGAAGACATATTTATGTTCCCCACCCCCATCTTTGAAGATTATGCCCTCCTTTAAATCTTTCTCTACCCAAGACTATCATCATTATTAGTTAACTTGTAGGGCTATGATGCCAAATGCAAAGAGTAAAAATGCTCAATGTCATGACTAGTGTTGTACAAATTTTTTTTACTCAAAAAATATGTATAAATTATACCAAACACGAAATCTATTTTCTCCAAATCAATATATTCAAATGTTATGCATACCCTAAAAATGCATTTTTTGTATTTTAAAACTTTTGCATAACCTTTTTCCACATGCAAACCTTATGGGTATTTAGGGACAAAATGTATTTGTAAACACATGTAGGTAAGGTTTAGGGTTTTGAGTTTTAGGGTTTCTAATTTCTAACCTTAAATATATCATCATAGATGATAAGCCATAGTGGTCTCACATGTATTAATTGTGATCATTTTTTTTAAACGACCAACTACATTCAAATGATTGTTGTTGTTGAACAACTTACTTATTCTAGCATCTCTAATCAATTTCAATTGCATTCAAGCCCTCAAGGTTATCTATCCTAATAAGCAATATTCCATTACATTCATTCAATTCAATGTTTTCACTTTCAATTTGCATTGAAGTTGTTGTCATTGCACAATATTATCCCTCAACATTAGATGTAAGATTTTTTTCATTTCCATTGTTTTTTTTGCATTTGTCATTTGTCTTCCAAAATTATGATTATGCAAATCAAGAAGGTCATTGCAAAGTTTAAGGTGAAAGTTTGTTTTGTGATTTGTTTAAAAGTTGTGTGATTTGTTTCTCAAGTTTGAGATGTGAAAATTCAAGTCATCATGTCAATCACATATTCAATCATCAAAAAAACCTAATGTTCATCATCTAATGCAATTTGAGACTTGAAATGAGAAAATTCATGTCATCATATCAATCAGATGTTAAATCATCGAAAAGCTTAATGCTCATGCAAACCTAGTGCAATATGAAGGTGAACTATTTTCCCCAATTAATCTTACTTTTGTTATTTCCTTTTCAAATGGGAAATCCATAACTATAATTGTACCAAAAGATTGTGAACACGAAGTGCCAATAGTTGAATTCAACACATTGCAATAATAAATGTTCTTGTAGATCACATTTTGGGCCTTTTAAAAACCAAATACTAATAAACCCATACACTTGAAAGTCAACAATTTTTTTGTTATATCTTATACCATGCTACTTCTTTGAATGTTAATGTTTTGGGAACAAAAACAAGGGGTAGTAAGGGATTAATATCTTACAAAATAAAGAATGGAATTTTTGCAATGAAAAAAATGTTGAATGTGAACATATTGACATTGCTTGTATGTATTTCAATGAGGTTGCACTATGACATAGTGCAATGTTCAATTAATCCCAAAAGAAACAACCTCCCAAAAGATTTTTAAAATCGAATATAAATTTCATTTCACAATTTTTGGGTTGTACTACGCCTTACAAAAAAGTGGAAGTCGAGGCACACAAACTTTCATTGATGATCTTATGTTGCTTGTTGTCATGGGGTTGCTTCCAATAAGCACTAACATTGAAAGCAATTTAGCCTACAGAGATACCAATGAATGGTGTTTCCATCATGAAAAGCTTTGATAAAAAAAATTAGTATTACCTTTTATGATGAACCACATGCTTGTACAATTTGTATTGCCTTATGTGAACATTGCAACTTGTATCATAACTACATTTGACGTTTGGATGAGCAAGGTGCACATGATACATTTGCTCCCATGATAACATGACAAAAATTAAATATTGCAAAGGTAAGCAATATTGGACAAAAAACTTGTGTGGATGCAAGTACATGACCATGGAAGTTAAGTACACTTGTCAAGACAAAATTTACTTCAACAATGGTAACATTTTAACAAGCCTTAAAATTTAACATTACTATCCATAATTATGCCAAAACATGGCATCCATGACTATAGTTTAGTAAAAAAGGACCCATTGCAAAAAAATCAATTTGTATGATTACAAAATTTACCTTTGCAATGGTTCAAATGCAATCATGTTAACATGTACCAAAACATTGTAATCATTATTTAATTTTGGGTATTTAAAATTTTAGGAAAAAAGAACTATAAATGGAAATTTTTTATACAATATTAATTTTAATATATTGGTATACATATCTTGAAAATCTGAAATCAATCTAATGAATTTAAAAAACCTATAACACTATGAAAATAGTTGTAGCCTATGTTTCTAAACAAAACTTCTTTGAAAAGATTTGAAAATGACATTTTTTGGGGCAAAATTTTAGCACAACCTTAAAATAATAATATAATGATTTGTTAATAAAAAAATCCAAAACTTTTCCAAATGAATAGTAAATAAACAAAACCCTAAGGAAGCAAGTGTGGCTCTTAGTAACCTATTTGGTTCTAGTCCTAGATGCCGTGTTTTGGCATAGTGATGTCACATTTGTCACAATAAGCAAAATCTAGGTTTATAACATCAAATTCCAATTGCATAATGTTGGATTATTATAAAAATTGTTTCATCCATGTTGTCTTTAGTTGTATCAAGTTGTGTCTTCAATCAATAACATGGCTATTAGCTCTTTAGTGATGCATTTGCAAATGCAATTGATTTTAATGTAAAACTTAACCAAGAGAATTTAACCATAAAAACTTAAACCCTTTTTGTTCTATCCCTTCAATTTGATGTTAACTTGCTTATGTTGCAAACTAAGATGCATTAGCAAGCCACACAAGGGTTTGCCCCATTTCTTGTTTATGTGCATGAATTTGATTTTAAGAAAGTTCACATGATGTTAGGTTTGATGTTTGACCCCATATCCAAGGATTAATTATCTACTTCCAACAATTATGTGAAGAGATAGAAAACCATGGTTGAAATGATAAAGTATGATTATAAAACCCTAATTCCCCTTTTGACAAGACATTACAAAAAACTAAATGTAGACTTGCAATTTCAACACCAAATGTAAATGCCACACAACTTACAATGGTAGTGGTTGCTGGAGACCAATGTCTTCTAAATAAATTGTAATTGAGCATTTAAGTGATGTCTAAACCTTAAACTTTATTTTGTGTTAACCATTGGCTAATTGCATTTTACCTACCTTTTTTGTTTAATTTGTTTAATGTGCCAAATGATTTAATGTCCATCTACCATTATTTCTTTGTTTTGGTATTGTACATGAAACATGAGCAATGTAATCAATTTCAAAATTTGTACATTTAGTTTCAAAATCATATGAGCACATGTTAAAAGGGTGGAAAACAAACAAGGCCCAATTTGATGTTGTTGGGTACTTAGATTGGCAAAACCTAGGGTATTGTAAGGAATCAAATTGAATAGAATGAATCTTCTCCATTGCTCTAAGATTTAATAGGACTCCACATATGCTTAACTTGGAGTTTTTAAATTTTGAATCAAAATGTATTGATTTCGAAGAACTAGTTGAATGATTTGCACTTTGGTTGTGAATGATTTATAATGAAATCTTTTGAAGACTTAGGGGACATTAAGGCAAATTTGTTGAGCAAATGGAAAAGGCATTTGAAGACCAACTACATAAATTTGTTGAGTTTGACAATTTAGCAAAAATTGATTGATTTTGTTTGACCTAGCTAAATTTAATTGTATCCAATGTGCTTTGTAACCATAAACATGTGCAGTCTAAGGGAGATGACGGTGTCAAACGGAAACAAATTACAACTATTATCCTTGATTTTGTTTGGGGTTTGGGGGGACTTGAATTTGTCCTTGGGAAAGTTATTTTGGGATTGGGTGGTGTATCCAATTATGCAAATATGTTTGGTGATTGGAGCTTGTGGGTGTTTCCAATGCAAGGTTGTTGGTATTTCCAATTTTGCCTTGATCTATTGGGTGATTGGAACTTATTTCCAATGGAAGGTTGTTGGTGTTTGAATTGTGCCAATCTATTAAGTGATTGGAACTTATGAATGTTTCCAATGGAAGGTTCCTAATGTTTACAATTTCCCCAATCTACACAAAAGCCAAAAAATCTTCACTATTTTCAAACACGTTGCATAGGCCCAACCCTTTGGTGAATACTCTCTAAGGTGTTCAAAAAAATTTTAAACAAAAATCCACACAAGTTCATTCTACAATGTTAAATTTGTAATATTTTGTGGTATCATTGGTTAAATGATAATAAAATCCATATTAATAGGAGCCCAAGTTGAGATTCCAAATATATGTGCCCTTGTGAAAAAAGAATTATGTTAAGGATTTATGAAAATTCTTCAATTATGGCCATTGAAAAACATATCTTCTATATTAATTCACTACGTCTGTCTGTGACGTGACATTCTGCTGCAGAACCGGCGGCAATCGGGAAAAGCAACTGCTCCCTTCTGCAATATTCTTCTACCATGCCTTGATGGGTTTTGCTGCTTCTTCCTCCTCTGCAATTTTTCTATAATGGGTCTTGTTGTTACTTTTCCTTCTGCAATTTTTCCTAGCTACAGAACAATTACCAATCATGAGTTTCAATTTTGTAGAAATCACATTGGAAGGCATAGATCACAGCAGCTTCAACATAACAATAAAAGATGACTGGACATGAGTTATTTAGGAGGATCTCCAAAATCTCAAGGCTTGGCAAGTTGACATTGTAAATTCCCAATGGTCTGCCTTTTTTGTTCCTGACCACTTTCCAGACTCTACAGACTCTGCTCTATCAAATTAACTTCACAACATGATTTGCAGAGTTTAATACAACTGATAGAAGAAGTCGTCCTATAGTAAAAGTGGCCATAGACTCTGAAGTGAGTCAATCCTACAACAACACCATGGAGGCTTTAATCCAAAAATTTACAACTGCAGAAGCCATCTGCTGATCAGTCAACAGGATCTCCTATGTGTCCTATGG